>TARA_R110000744_G_scaffold34094_1_pt1 | contig 16987 bp, 33 predicted proteins | sample TARA_R110000744 | Tara Oceans TARA_R110000744 (sample SAMEA4398083) | marine metagenome | biome: Polar Biome; feature: [DCM] deep chlorophyll maximum layer (ENVO:01000326); material: water (ENVO:00002006), including particulate matter (ENVO:01000060) such as... | depth 36 m | reverse complement strand
ATTACTACTAATATAAGAAGACACTTTACCCTTAGTGGGTACAAATGTATAGGTAAGAGTTCTTTCTGTACTATCAATGTACTCAAGAATCTTTTCTATAATTTGTTTAGAAGTTCTTGCTTCACCATCATTCATAGCCCTATCAATAAACCTTTCAGCATAAGTTTTATTACGCTTTCTTTTCTTTCCATTAATCCAATTTCTTCTAACCATTATATTCACCCTTTACTACTGATAACGCTTCTGAAGGTGTCATACCACATTCATAAAAGTCTCGCCATATTTTCCATGTGGCTAAACTTCTTTCTTCTTTAGTTAATTCCTCTACCCAAACAGTGAGAGGAATACCATGACCTTTAATTAATCTCTTAGCCATTTTAATAATCACCTAACTTTGTATTTACTATTCTTATAGTTTTCTTTCTTGGTTTTGTTAAACCTAAAATTTTACATTCATCATTATCTAATACAGATGTAGCCCATTCCTTATAAGCATCATCTTCTAATAATAATTTAACTAAATAAGAATCCTTACCCTTCAGTCCTAACTTATTACAAATCTTAGGAACAGGGGAATAAGCATTTCTTTTAGGAAACTCTACCCTACCCTTGTGATTCCCTTCATAAGAATAAGATAGAATCTCGTAAAAGTAATCTATATGCCATCTTCTCATAATATTATCTGCTCTTATAATACAATTTATATTAACATTAGGTTGAACCCAACTTAACAATTGTAAATCTGCCGGTTTATTATACTTAATCAATTCAAGAACTTCCTTTCTATTACTATTTTTTAAAAACTGCATATTAATATCATACATAGACATTTCATATTTCATGATAGAATTACAATTGGGTGCTACTGTCTTTATATTAACTTGTCTTAAATCCTTTTGACCCATTCTTTTTCTAACACATAGATTCATAATCGCTTTAGGCACACTTTTCTCATTGATTGAAGTCAATACAATATTATTCGCACTACACAATAACTGAATTAGTTTATCCCTTTGTGGTTTATGATGAACATCTTCTATTATAATACCATGATTTTTAGGATACGAATACACATCATCTATCCTAATATCATTTGCTTGATAAATAACATAGGGTCTATTACCCATTTCCTTAAGTGCCATTGTTGTTTTTCCACAACCATTACCGCCCACAAAAATTACTGCTTTACTTTTCTCTCTCATTCTCAATCATCTCTAACAATAATGACATTCCTTCTTTTTCTAAATGAGTCTTTTCATTTAAAGCGACTAACACTGTATCAAACTTATTCCAATTCGCATGAGAACAAGGTAATGTTCTCGGCATTAATTCTCTCAAATTAGTTAAAGACTTCTTAGTTCCTATAATTAATACAGGTGCTTCTCTATTCACACCTTCCTTCTCTCTAAGAATTGATTCAATCTCTAACTGTTCAAACTTTCTTTGTAATACAATTAAAAATTCCCTTTTTGCTCTAAACATAACTCTTGTTCTAATTGTCCAACCCGTTTTACTTTGGGATGAACGATAAATAGTTACTTCAGGTCTTGCCACTGTAAGTAATACTCCTTGTAATTGTTCTCTATTAAACATTTTAAATTCCACCATAATATTCTGCTGTTTCTTCTATGTATATATGGTATATTGTATGACCGTTTAGAAATAATCCTGCTTCTTTTTTATTACCTATAAACTCTTCACCACATTCCGGACATTCAACCCTAACCATAGTGGCTAAGATAAATATTCCATCATTATTGGTATAAGTATATGTTTTACCTTCCTTAAAGGTATTAGGTTGAAATATATCATCCCACATAAGTATGCCTCGTGGCTATGTATTAACCATTAGGATTATTCTTTATAATTATTTCTACAATTTGTCTCCAATATACCAAAATTATACACTATTCTTCCTCACTAAAATCATCTAAAGTAGTTTGACCTGTTTTTAATGACAAAGGTAATGGAGATTGTAGTCTATCAACACACGCTAAAAATAAATGTTGTGGTAATACACCTTCAATACGATACACCATTAATTTACCAATACATCTTAAATGATAATATGCTTCACCACTTTCAATAGGTTGAATTAACCCTTCTTCTATTCCATTAAACTCAAGATGACAATAATGACACCTATCTTCTTCTTTCATTACATTTATATTCATTTTATATTCACTCCAATATTTGTTCTAATTGTGTAGGCTCATCTTTATCATCACGATACTTTACATAACGAGGGAATCTTAAACCGTAGTCTCCCGCTTCATTTTTAGTTACCATATCGCCCTTAACTTCAATAATAATGTTGCCCGCACCTAATCGGTTAAACTGTTGGGTTAAGAATGTTAGGTCTTCATCAGTAAATCCACTTCCTACATTTCCAAAAGGAATAACTGTTTCACCATCTTTAACAGCAATTGAATAAGCACCATAAACACCTGTTCTTTTACCACTACCTAAAGTTGCACCTGTAATAATTACATCAATATCTACAAGAGCAGGTTTATACTTCTCCCATCCCTTAGACCTTTTACCAAACTCATAAGGAAGAGTTGGGTCTTTGATAATAACACCTTCAAACCCTGCTTCTATTGCTTCTTTATAAAATACTAACATTTCTTGTTTATTATTAATTTCTGTTGACTTAGCAACAATAGATTTGTCAAAGTGCATCCTTAAAGTTGAAATCCTTGTATCTAAATCATCATCAAATACAGGTTGTCCACCATACATTAGACAATCAAACAATCTAATTGTAACTTCATTACGATAAATTACTTCATCTGTTTTACCATGAATACGACTCATCATATTCTTAAACTCGGCAGGATTTCCATCAGCATCAATAGGATATATTTCTCCATCTACAATCCAATCAACAGGGTCAGAATTTTCTTTGATAATAGGAATCAAATCATTAGCAAACTTAGAAGTAATATCATCACCCTTGCGATTAAATATTTTAATTCCGTCTTCGTTCTGATGTACTTGTGCTCTTATTCCATCATACTTATAATCACACCATCTTTTACCATTTGTATACTTACCTGTTTTAGCCAACATAGGTTTCATGTAATTCCCAGCAATAGGAACATATACTAATGCACCATTATTAACTACTTGAGAAATAACATCATCAATAGATAAAAACGAGGTTGCCTTCTTCATATCAATTGCATTTATTCCATATGTCTTAACCATCATTTTCTTAACAACGGTTTCGCCACATCGGTTTCGGGTTTGATTTAACAAGAATGCCGCTATCCATTTCTTACCCATAGCATTAACATTATCAAAGCAATACAATATATCATCAAAAACTTCATCCATGCTACTTTGATTTAGTGCCTCATAAACATCGGCTACTGTAATGATATTACCATCATTAACTAATCCATCCCCTAATGTTAGAATGGCTTCTCCTACCCCTCCATGTACTTCTACGAGGGTTGAAATTGTATCTGTATCAACATTATACTTCTCAGCAATTCTTGATATTAGACCGGTTTCTCCAGCACCCATATTAGGATAGTTTCTCGCCCATAGATTTAATATTTCTATTGTCTGTTCCATAGGGTTATCATCAAAATATTTCACCATTTGTGTAGGTGTCATATCTATAAAGTTCTCATTTAATCTTGCAAAGTCATTCCATATCATTTTCTTCATCTCCTTCTTCTTCTGTATTCCATTCTCCAAATTCTAATTGTTCTTCTCTTTGTTCCACAACATTATCATTGAAATTAACGAATGCTAATTTAATATGATTCGTTGTCATTCTAGTTTTAGTATTATCTCCACCGGCTTCTAATTCACACAGTTTAGCAAAATCTTCTAATATCTTTTCTGCTCTTGTTTGATATTCAATAATTGCCGGTAAAGGTAATTGTCTTGTTGGGGCTATCTCTTCAAATATTCTTTTTATTTCTCTTACACTAACCATTTATCTACACTCTCCTTGTTATAAAAGTATTTAGGATTTTCAACTTCTTTAAGGTTCAAGGCAATCCATACCGAACCACTTAGAGAATCAACTCTAATTACTTCATACTCTTCAGTCACTATATAAGTTTCAACTTTAGGGGTTTTACCATAAAGCCTTTGAATCTCGCTTGATACAATAGTAATGTTATCTACTATGTATTTAATAATCAAAGGTTGTTGTATTTCTACATAGGGTTCTGATTTTAATTCATATTCACCTGTCCAATTACAAACATTACATCCTTTCTTATTACAGATAGGACAATCTATAATCAAGTTTCCTAATACGGGAAACCTTACTCTTCTGAGTCTAAAGGAATTAGATTCGTCTTGCTCAGGTAATGAGTTTCTTCGCTTTTCCACCATTTCATTCTCTCCATATCTCCTAAAACAATTGCACTATCTAAGATAGGTAATTGAGCATTTATTGTATTCCAATCTGTGCTACTAAAATAAGCAGTTCCAGAAGGATGAGTATGAATCCAACACTTAAAAGGAATCTTCATTCCTGTCATATCTTCATCTTCATAATCTACAAAACTTGATGTTCCTTTACTGATAAACAACTTATCATTTCTATCAACAATTACAGAAACTTCTTTATGTTCTAAACGCCCAACAGATACTCCCCAAATAGTACATAGAAAATCTTCATCTTCATAATTACCTTCGTAGGCATTTCTAATCATTGTTTTACAATTATCCCAATACCCATCTAATATAGCCTCACCATTTTTTAAGACTTTATCTGCCTCTTCTAAAACTTCTTCTGCTTCTATCATACCTTCAATATATTCTTCATATGCTTGTTCTCTATTCATTTACTTCACCTTCTATATCTTCTAATCCTAACATTTCTATTCTCTCTTCACTACAATCAAATGGATTAGAATGTAATTGGCCACTCACTCTTGCATTAACTAATTTAATATTCTGTTGTTCAACAGTAATAGGCTTATTACAAACTCTACAATTTGCTAAACCGCTACCAAATCCTAATTTCCATTCAATCTTTTTAACTACTGCTACAGTTTCTTCTTTTATTTCACTCATTCTTCTTCACCTCTATTCTCGTATGCTAAATAAAACAAATTTAACATTTTGTTTATTGCCAAACAATCTTCATCTTCATAACTATGAACAACCATTCTTAACCTTGATATTTGTTCACCATTAACTTCTGCATAATAATTACAGTTACGGTATCTAATGTAAAAGTTTCCTCCATCAGATAATGTACCTTCTATTTGTGAAGGGCATACATATGAAGTTACTTCATAATCTTTAATTAAATTTATCAGTTCTATCCTTACATAATCTTCATCATATCTTTTATCCATCTTAATCACCCATTAATCTTAAAGTGCTTTTCTACATAATCGCCCATGAACCATCTTTGCATCCATTGAACACCATAACCTGCAATTACTACTTGCATAAAATTAACTCCTTCAGGTTTTCCTGTCCAAGCATCTCCTTGACAACTAAAAGAACCATCCGGCCCACTTGTAAATACATTATACAATTTAGGGTCTTCTAAATGTGAAATCATAGCAGCCCCTCTTGCTTGTGCTCTTAAATCTAACCATTTTACATCCGAATTATACATAGTTCTTCGTATGTCTAAATTATCAGCACAACAAACTACTAAATCGTAACCTTGTAATTGTCCTGCGGTTAAAATAGGGTAAGGGTTAGGATTAATATCATACCTTTCTGCCATAGCATCCACCTTTTTCTTTTCAATATCAACTTTAGTAAAATTTTGATATGTAATATTCTTCAATTCTACAATATCAGGGTCATAAACCGTAATATCATACAAATTAACTTTGTCTAACAAGGGAATCATAAAACTCCCAATGCCACCTGCGCCTATTATCAATACATTTCTCTTTTTCATATTTTTCTCACTTTCCCTAAGTTTCTTTTCAATCTCGGCAAACTAACTCCGAATGTTTTGCACACTTCTTTTTGTGTACTCGTTGTATGTTCGTACACATACGCTGCAATAATACCTCTTGTTAAGGTTTGATGTTCATTCCATTCCTTGCAAGCAGTATTAACTTCCTCATTTTCAATGCCCATATTAGACAAAAACTTATCAATATCATTTATCCCAAACACTCCCGAATTAGAATAGTGTCTCGCTATTTTCTTAGCAAGTCTACTTACTCTACTTGTTTTACACCCTACAAACCTACAATAATCTCTAAAGTTTGTTGGTTTATTTAAATCTCTCATTGTATAATACAGAATAGCACAAGCCCTCTCCGCTAAATCATAAGTATGATATATATTAGTATAATAAATGTATTTATCATTTTTGATAACTTCATCCTTATCCTCAATATCAAACTCATTCAAAAGCATCATTAAGTCTGTTATTTTAACTTGTTTTCGTGGTGTATTATTAGCAACCTCATATATTCTATATGCTTGAATACAACCACAATCTATACAAACAGGAAGATTAACTTCTATCCTTAATTTCAGGTGCTTGCTTTGACAATTCACACATGGCATCCCAATCTAACCTCAATTCTTTTTGATTAACAGTATGTGTATCAATGTATCGCCTTACGGTAGATACTAATTTAACTAACATAACATCATTCATACAAGCAAATGCTCTTGCTGCGAATTGGTCGCCAACACTTGCACCACTTGATAAGTTATCTATACAAATTGGTCCAGCCCAATAAGGTGTTTTATCTGTCTCATTAGTTATTGGTTGTGATATAATCGGCAGTATCTCATTTTCTCTAAGCACCTTTGAAGTTAATACATAAGTTGAAACATCTTGTATTCCTCTCTTTGATTGATTATCTACAATCATCCAATCAGCATATTTACCTCTTACATACATAGCCAATAATTTATCACCAGCATTATTAGTAAATGTACCCTTAGTAATAGTATCATACTTCTTAACCATGTTATCAAATAATTCCATAGCCCTCTTTTCAGCCCTATCACTTCGTCTATTCTGTTTCAAAAACTCTTTCATAATTTTTGTTTCAGCATTAGAAGGTTTTTCTCCAACAGTTCTTGTCCATAATTCAGCAGGTGATACCATATACCACTTACCAGTTTTCTTATTATGCAAATAAGAATTGATAAAGGTATTCAAATTCTTAGTATTAATCTCTCCCCATATTCCACTACTAATTTCAAGAGCATAATTATCCGGTGCAATTCTCATTAATGATAATCTCGCACTTCTTTCTTCTACTTTACCGTCTGCCCTTTCAAAGAATGTATATGGCACTCTATTTTCCATAGCATATGAAACATTTTCAGGAACAGCAATACAGCGAAGTAAATAATCATCTAATGCTTCTTGTGCATCTTCTCCTTCACCATTAATATAAGCGGAACGCAGAATAGTTCTTGAAATAGCCTTTAGTATTGTATCTAAATTAGCAAAGTCTCCATTTATATTATATCTATTACCTATCTTTCTAAAACAAAGTAAATACTTACATTCACCGACTCTCATCATAAGAGTTTGTTTTGTTTGTGCTTTAACTAAGTTAGTTAATCCGAGTGTACTTTTAAGATTATTATTAATAGATTCTATTGTTGGTTCTTTACCATTAGCCTCTCTACTTCGTTGTGCGTAAATGTCAATATTTCTATCTCTTGTAAATTGACTACTAACTAATGATGTTCTTAATACAGAAGTTCTGTCATCGCTTGCGTGTCTTATGTTAAAATTTATTGTTCCCATTTAATCCCTCAGTAATTCTGTTATCATTTCACTTGCTCTACTCTTTGTTAATTGTTCGGGAGGTTCTCCCCCTAATTTCTTAATATAATTAATTTGTTTAGACGATGCAGGAGTTCCAGCCACATTATTAGGTTCAATAATTACTAATAATGCATTCAATTGTTTAATTGAAAGAGTTTGTCTCTTAATAATTCTATTAGACATATCATTTAGGAATTTCTTTTCCCAAGCACCATTACCGTCTTCTATTCCAAACATAGGTATATCATAATATTCACAGGCTTCTTGTAAAGCAGCATTATCATACTTTTCTTTATTCTCTGTTCGTATTTTACTCGCCTCTTCTTTAATTCGTGTAATTCTAATTACATTATCATAGTGTGCTTGTTTGTTTTGTTCTATAATATAATTTTTCCTTTGTTCTACCTCTTCACTAATTACATCTAATTGCTTTTCAAACCTTTGCGATTTAGCAAATAACAATTGAACATCACGCCATAGTTTTTCATTAGGATAACCTCTTGTTTCAATTTGTTTACGGTCATTATCAGGATGATTCCATCTCCAAACTACTGAAGCCATTCTACCAAGTGAACCCGACTTTGTTTTAGCAATAGTCATATGTGGCTCATATCTTTTAGTTGATTGGTCGTAATACTTACCCTTAGAACGAACATTAATTCTAATATCCAATTCTTTAACTTCATTGAACATCTCTTCCCAATCTTCACCGTTTTCTTTCCACCACCATTCACATTTCATAGATTTAACTGCTTCTTTCATCCATTCAATAATCTTATCTTCCGTAATAGCGTCAGCAGGTATGTTGTGAATTTCTTTTAAGTGGCGTATAATCATCCAATTAGTAATATGTTCACTACCAAGAATCTCTTTTATTCCATTCTCGGTATTTTCCACTTCAAAATGCCATGCAATAGGATGACCACAAACACATTCGCTCGGATGATTATCCATATGTATTTTAGGAAGAAACGCATGGTCTAATGCTCTATATCTAAGAGGTACATACCAAACTTCTCCTGTTGCTCTCCATTCTTCTTTTGCTTCTTCCCAATTATCAGCATTACTCATTTCTGTTAATCTTGTCATTAAAGCCTTATTCAAAGCACCATCTCTTTTCAATGATACATTCACTACTTCATCACCTTGCATATAATGTGTTGCGTCTATAAAATCATTCATCTTTTCTCATCCTCTATATGTTTTTTTATTGATAGGATATTGTTTAACCTAATCCATTCTTTATATGCACCATTTACTTTGCACTCTAATTGCAATACTGTATTATTATCTAATATCTCTTTCACTGTTTCCATTTTAATCACTCCATATCCATTTCAATATATGCTAACTGTTGTTCTAAATACCCATCACACAATTGATTTAACTTATCTGCTAAACTTTGTGTAATTCCCGGTATTGCACTTCTTTGTAATGATAACCATATAGTATGTGCTTGATTTAATACAATCACGCACTCATTATTGTTTTCATTCTTCTTAATAACCACAGGTGGCATATCTTCGCTATCTATCAATCTAAATTCTATTTGTTTCTTTTCTTTCATCTGCATATTTATCACTCCATGTTCATTAAATGTGTCATTGGGTCTTCTCTTAAAGTTTGTTTACTCAAAATAATATGAGGAAACTTTGAAAGCAACATAGGTATAACCTTGTTCCAATCCATTTCATTATCATACTGTTTAGTCCAAACGCTTCCGTTAGATTTCAAAGAAGTAACCCTAATCACTTCGTATCTTTGTTCTTTTTCATAATCCTTGCTTTCGCTCATTGTATCATATCCTTTTGTTTTTTTCTTTCACTTTCAATCTTATTTTAGCGAAATGTAATTTTTGTTGTTTATCTATTACATTATGTATTAGATTTCACATAGACCACCGGCACAAGCAATCTCGCCCGATAAATCTGTATTGTCTTCTAACTCTTTGATATTTCTAACATCAATATCCTCCAAGCCGACCATCATACTCTCATATTTTGACCTTGTAATTGTTTCAAAGGGTGCTTGTTTATATGTTCCACCGTCATAAGGTAAAACTGCTAAACCATTGTAATAGGCTCTATTTTTCCACATCCATTTTCCAACATCATCCCATTCATATTTCCTAACACTAATTGTTGCAGAAACATTATGAGTATTCATACCATCATTATGACCCTGTTGAACCCAATTCCTTGCTATATATTTTACTCTATTTAATAAATCAATAGCACTTTCATCTCTTGTTGTAGAACCTTCGGGTGCTTTTTGTGGTAATGAAATTACTGCTGTATCATGTGGTCTAAAGAAGTCATCTTCTACCAATTGAGGGTATCTTAAATTTAAGAAGTTATAAACTGCTTCTGTTTTACCTACTCTTAACCTTCTAATATAATAATCATCATGCCAAGCGTGAATACCACTTGAAGTTCCTAATACACATGATGTAGTTCCAGCAGGTTTTACACAAGTAATTCTTGCCGCAGGATTTATACCTATTTCATTAGCAATTGTAATATTAGTTTCTTTTGCTAATGATGCTGCTAGATGTAAGTCTAATCCTTTAATTTTATTAGAAGCAATTCCTGTCATACTAACTCCGAGTAAAGCATCCTTTTCTGTTGTAGTCTTCCATACCTCTCTTAGATAATGAAAATCAGTATAACCAGATTGTAAAGTTCCAAGTATTGTGGCCGCAACTACTCTTGAGTTTAGGTCGTTTTGACTTACAACATCACTTACATTTATTTCAGTCAAATTACAAAACTGATAAGGTCTCAGTGCTATTTCACAACAAGGATTAGTTCCCCAATCTTTATCGTTACTAAAATAAATTCCCGGTTCTCCAGAACCTGATGCTTCAATTCTCTTCCACAAATTCATGAAATACTCTTCATCAATTCTACTGCGTAATAGAACTGCTGAATTATTTGCTCTCCCTCTTTGAGGATTATTTTCCCACCAAGAACCTGATTTACAAGAAATCATATCCATATCATCTGCTGAAAACAAACTGATTAAAGCCGCCCTTCTTATTCCACCTGCTAATACAGCATCTGCAATATGACACATAATATCATGTGCTTGAATTGGTGTAATTTTATCTCCTGTATTGATACCTTTTAATATCCCTTCAATTTTAACTAAACATTCTCTTAAAGGTTGAGGGCCGGGTGCTTTACCACCAGAAGTAATTAATCTCTCTCCCTTTTGTCTAATGTCGCTAAAGTCAAATACAGGCTTACTTGATAACTTACCAAAGTATGATTTAATTAATGCTTTAACTGCATCAGCCCAACCTTCAATGGAATCACCAATTAACCAGCGTCTTTTTCTTTTAGGATTAGGATGGTTAATTTCTGGAAGGTTATCCACATGATGAAATTGTACACTGTAACCTACACCCGTTCCTCCAAGAAGTAAAAACATTGATTCCCAAAAGGATGCAATATTATCAATTGGTAGATATGCACAATTGTATATTCTATTAGGTGCAACTTCTATAGACTTGCCTCCAAATTGTAGACTCCTCATAGAAGGTAATATCTTTTTTGTAACTACGAAGTCCGAGTAGACCTTTATAATTTCATTAGATAAATTAGGGTATTGTTTAATATGCATTTCCATGTTTCTTATACAAATCTCATTCCATGTTTCCCTTCTTTCTTTAATTTCATCATACTTAGCATACTTCATATGCACTGTTATATCACTTAAAATTTTATTTGCTTTATTCATTTTTCCACATCCTTTCTTGTTGGTAATTCATCCCATGATTCAAACTGTGCTAATAAATTATTATCCTTTTTAGAGACGACAATCCAATCGCAGATTTGAATCCATTCCCATTCATCCATTTCTTTAATCGCTTCATCACCATAAACTCTAATCAAATGTCCTATATCCCAATACTCTTTATTCTTGTATTTAACTATTGGATGACCACTTGCTTGAATGATACTTTTTCGGCTGTGTGCTATTATCTCACCATCGTTATAAAAGTTAGGATTAGTTATAATAATATTTAGGTCATTAAATTTTATATGAAAATTTGATAGACTTTTACCCTCTTTAAATGTCCATCCTGATGACTTTAAATCACTGACGACTATTTTACTATGAAGGAAATTTTCCAACTCCTCATCAACATTATAATCCTTTTCAAAATCTCTAATCCTCATGATTATCACCAATATATATGTTACCCATAAAGCATATTGGGGTAAAATAATGATAAAAATGGGGTATACTTTCATCCCATAGGACATTCTTCAAATTATTACTTGTAATCATGACTTGTCACCCCTTACTAATTTACCATTTTGCATACTAACTAATTTATAACTGTTCTTTTTAGACTTTCCATAACAAGTATCACATATACAAAAGTTTAAAACCTTACCATTATTATTACCCTTTCCATAATTATGCTTACTACGATGTGTAGCATAACTTATTAATTCTACCGCACCGATTAATACTTTAGTTTCCAATTCTCTCTCAATTTTTACATCACATTTTAAACATTTCATTGTAATCCATCCTTGCTATTCAACTTTTCTCCATCCTTTCTAAAAACCTTTCTCACTGAAGACTTAACTTCATGATATATACCCCCAGATTTAGGGGTTTTAGATACAGTAACTAACTTAATAGTTCCTGTTTCAGGGTTTTGTATTCTTAGTTTGATATGTTTCCCTATATTAAACTCTACGATATTAACACCAAGCGATTCTATCGCCTTTGTCATCTTCTTTATCTCTTTACCGTTCACTAAAATCAACTCCATATTTTATACAATATTGTTCTAATACTATTAGTGCTTCAACATCCTTTTCGTGAATGTCTTCTTCTTCAAACTTATAATAAGAAGATAAGAAGTTAGATATTGCATACTGAATTACTTCCTTTGGTAGTATTTCCATTTCCTGCTCAAACATATGTAAAAAGGTATTAACTGAACCTTCTTCTTTTTCTGTCTTCATTATTTTATACATCATTTTAGAGTCTTGTCTAATAGAAACATAAACGCTCGGTAGAACTCTAATGAATAAAAATATATCTTTAAAGATTCTCATTCTTCTTCACCCCAAACAATATCGCCTATTCGGTAAATTACTACACCTAATAAGTCACAGTCACAACAATTATAATTTAGAGTCATCACACCATCTACACCTGCTTCTTCACTTGATAAATAAGACTCTTCATGTTCACAATTTTCTAAACAATCACTACATATATGCTTATCATCATCAATTTTCTCACTACAATGTTTACAGCGAGGACATTCACAACATTCTTCATAACAACCACAAGATAATTTATTACCTGTTTCATCACTATCTAAATGTGAATCATCACCCATATTATCAGGATAATTACTCATTCAAACTCAGCCTCCTTCTTAAAGTAATGATAAATGTCTTGACCTTTTTTCCACTGTTGCTTTCCTGATTTACCATTCTTCCAACTTATATTATATGAAAGCCAATGATTAAGTTTCTCTATTGTATAACATTCTATCCATTCTTGTAATTGTAGAGGTAAGTTAAAGTCTGCCTTTCTCCAATGGTTTACATCTATCGCTTCTTTTTTCCATTCAATAAGATTACTTTGCAAACCTAATATAGTTTCAGGATATTGTAAATGATACATTGGTGATGGATAGTTTTTATACACCACTCTATCATTACTATCACCTATAACTATTTTCGCTATCTCTTCAAACTCTTCTAATCCATGTTCCTTATGCCAAAATGTCATTTAACCACTTCAAAAATAAAAAAGCCCATTTTGATAAAGGAGATGGGGAACTCCTATAGAATACTCATAAGTTTTACGGAGACTTAATAACTCCATATGCCAAGTCGCATACTAACTATCTAAGAACACTATTACTTATTCAGTAATTGCCGCCAACAATGGCTTGAGCCAAAGTGACTTCATCAACATTGTTAAAATCAATGTTAGCAATTTCTTCTCTCGTAACTAACTCACCATCAATATACGCCCAATGTGTAGGGTGGTCTATAATTTGGTCTAATGCTTCACTTGCACTTAGAGTTAATTCTGTATGTCCTGTCTCGTTTAATATCGTTATTTTTACCATTTTTAATCACCTATTTATTTATTTACTCTTCTACTTCCCATAGAGGGTGTCCTGTTTCAGATAGAGTTCCACCACTTGTAATATGTTTTACAATTGCCTTTTCCATCTTTCTTCGGGTGCTATCCATTCTCTTTTCGCTTACTACATTCAAGAGTGAAAGGGTTATTAGTGTTTCATCAATAAAACTCCTTGCCAATTCAAACTGTTCATTCTGTGCTTCATCAAGATATACTCCACCTGTTGCTCGGCTCATAATCCTACGAAGTTCAAAGTCTGTAATAAGACCCTTCCCTACTTGTTCTTTCAACATACTTTCCAATTCATTATTATTATTGCTCATATTTTTCACCTATTTTTTCTTGGACACTTGGGGCAGTTCCTCTCCACTTAATACATAACTAAACGAAGTCTATAAAGACATCGCCTTTTATTTTTCATACATAATGATACATTTGTATCTATCATTCCTCTACAATTTGATAGAGTTATGAGTCATCCTTATTCGCCTGCCATACTATCAATGTATAACTACTCAATGTCATACTTTTCACTCTTTCAGTGTGTGCCTGTACGAATTCGGGATTCTTACTTAAGACATTACTCAATGCCGTTATCTGTATTCCATGTTTATCATTCTCATTGATATATTCATATATTCTTCTTGTATTCATCGGACCATTATCCTCTAAAAACTTAAAAATCATCTTTTGTATTCTCTGATATTTCGCCATATTATTCACTCATCCTCTTAACTGTCTCTTGAACATTATTAATAGTCTCTTCAACTATAAGTAGTTTATATTTTACACCTTCTTTCCACAGTTTAGGTACAGTCAAACTATCCTTTAGTGTACTATTACAAGTAATACAAACAGTACAGAAAATGTATTCCACCTCTTCTAGAATTGCAACACAATTAAAACAAAATCTCATTCTTTCTCTCTCCTATGTGCTAACCTTGCTTGCTTTCTTGAATTACCTGAACCTGCAAATCTATTATCATACCTTGAACCTTGCTTAGCAGAAGTTGTATTTCCAATAAGAGTATCATTTCGTATTGCTGTTAAGATACTTTTATCTCTTTTTGATAAGGAGAATCTTTTATCTACCTTAGCATTTTCGGCAGAAAGAAAATCTTGCGTCTTTTTAATGGCTCTTTTCTTGGCCTCTACCTTATCATGTAATACTTTCGCTTTCAAAGGAACACCATAATGCTTAATGTCCATCTCTTCTTTATCCTCAATTGCTTTAAGAAGAACCTCAAGTTCTAATTGTTGCTTATTCAGTCTGTTCGTCAGTTCCGTTTTCCTTTCTTGTGTTTTCATAATCATCCCTCATTGCTCTTGCTATATCTTTACACTTATGCCAATTACCTGTCTTTCCTTTTAAGAATAAATGCCATGCTATCTTGTCTTCACTATAATCATTCTCTAACATATAGAGAATCCTTTTCATTCCAGCCATCAGACATTCCTCATACTTATCAGAAGCAAAGTTAGATAGCCGATTAAGTCTTTAACTACATCTTCATCCTTTTCCATTGAATCATTACCTTGCATTAGTCTATTTAACTTATCATCAATTCTAATCCTTAGACCTGCTTCAGTATCTGCATCCGAGAATATTCTAATAGGAGACATTACTGAATCACCATATTGTTCATTCTTGGATATGAGAAAATCAGTCATCTCCTCCATCGTTAATCTAATCTTTATCTGTGTGTCTTTTCTTTCCATATTAATACTACCTCTTTTATTTTTCGTTTGTTAGCAATCAGCGAGATTAAACATCCCACTAATCACCTTATAATAAGTCATACAAAATGTATGCTATTCCCCTTTTCCCATCGTACAAAATGTATGAGATAACATAACGGGTGAGAAAAGTACATTTATATCAAACAATATATTGACTATTCCCCTTTTCCCACTTTTCCCACCCCTGCCCTCTCATATATATACATACACAGAAGAAGAAGAAGAAGAAGAAGAAGAGAAAGAGTAAGAAAGTAAATGGTAAAAGGGTAAAAGAGTCTATTATATACATAATGTATTAGATAATAACTATAAGTCTATCAAAATGTTTTCCCACTACAAGGGGAAAAGGTGGGATTTCCCATCGCATTATTTAAGTCAAACATAATGACCGACTTATCTTAACAGTATAAGGTAATAGAAGAATAATATTATAAAAGTATAATCAATCATTAAGATATAGTTTATATAATGATTAGGTTGTTAGTATGTAAGTAAGACATATTGTAGGAAATATATTAGTGCTAATCAATTGACTACCCAACCCCGACCCCCGACCTGCTTATAAGGGGTAGCCCACCCTCCAAATCCGCCTTATAGACCGATTAGAAGGGCTAACCCTAACTTATAGAACCATATGGTTTTAAGAAAACGAAGTGTATAAGTATCTTTGGGAATTATTACTAAACCCCCAAAAAGGAGGATTTTTGTTTTTTTGGTGAGAATCCTAACTCACACGCACCCTAAGAAAGCAGTTTTTAGCCTATTTTGGCTCAATCTTCTTCATCAATCATTCTTCTTCATCATCCTCAAGAGGGGCAACGAAAACCTTCAAATCTGGGTTCAACCAATTAAGACCTAACCCATGCATTTTCTTGAAGAATGTTAAATCTGCTTGACATTCACGCTCGGCATAAACTTTTTCATCAACAATCACATACATGACTTTTTCTTTGGTAAAAGTGAAGACCCGATTTGAATCTCTAAAGTATGCTATATGCACTTGACGGTTAGCCTTAGCGTCTTTTCTCATTTTCTTGAGAATTGTCTTATCAAGTCGCTCGGTTTTCCATGTTGGAAAATCATATTCGGCAAACTCCGTTTTCAATCCTTTTGCACATAATGGTCTCATATCAACACTTCTATTCCCTCTCTTAATTTGAGAGTTAGCAATATCAATTTTCCAAAGTGTCTCTTCATCACCTTCGGCATTGTCTGTCATCCATTCTTCAAGGGGTGCTATGAAAGCACTCCACTTCTCATCATCACTATATCTATTCTTTTTGTTTTGGGTCATAATACAATCACCATGAATTAGTCATTTTGGTAGGTTCTAAGGTTTTCACAAAGTTGCAACCATATGGTAAGAGT
>TARA_R110000744_G_scaffold11514_1_pt1 | contig 17033 bp, 16 predicted proteins | sample TARA_R110000744 | Tara Oceans TARA_R110000744 (sample SAMEA4398083) | marine metagenome | biome: Polar Biome; feature: [DCM] deep chlorophyll maximum layer (ENVO:01000326); material: water (ENVO:00002006), including particulate matter (ENVO:01000060) such as... | depth 36 m | reverse complement strand
ACCTGTTTTTTGGTCTAAAATAACCATATCAAAGGCACATCCATAGTTATGTTTTGATCTACCGGCTTTAGCATTCTTTCCCGGTTTTTGATTATGAAGCCTTTGTTGTTGTTCAAATGTTCTTAAACTAGATGTTATTCCTATTGTAGATCCTTTTAATCGAGGATCTTTCATTACATTTTCTAAGAATCCTTTCATTGTAGATCTTACTTTTGGGTGTAAGAATTGTACTGCTTCGTCTGTAGTTAAGTAGGTACCTTTGCGAACTCCAAAATTCGTGGCTATAGAATTAGAAATGGTCTTTAATTTAGGCTCTAAAGTAGGGTCAGTAAATATGTCGGATGTATCCGAGTTACTACTACTACTACTACTACCTCCTCTTCCTCTGTTAGGTGTTGTTGGTGCTTTACTGGCACCATATAAAATTTCACCTGAAAAATGGGTGTCATTTGATTCTTCTGCTGTCCAAGATAAAGTTTGGAGTTTTGTAGTCCATTTACCCCCATTTAAATCATGGGATACTCCTTGAATTATAAAATTAAGATTATTGGGATAAGCAAGGGGTAATATATAATCCGGAGATATGTCAAATTTCTCATATAATTTAAAACCTGATATGCCTTCTAATTCTAGGCTTAATTCTACGGGGATGAAATAGGGAGATGCAATTTCTTTTTTACCTGACCTCCATGAAAAATCGTATTCAAGTATGCTTTTAAGGGCTGCTCTTTTAGATTCTATTTCCTCATCCGTATCTGTAAAACTTCTATCTATATAAATCCTTTCAAAAAACTCATTTAAATCCCATATTTCATCATTAAATTTTTCCATAGTAGTAAGGGGGGTAGCGTTATCAGTACCTTCATAATAGCCTTTAGCTCCCCTACTAGTTCTATCTACTATGCCTCTATTTAATCTTTGAAAGGATGTGATTTTTTCACCTACGGGTATTGGAGTTTCATCTCCAGTTTCGGGGTCAATTTTTACTTCGGGGTTTTGGGCCGCTATTGCTACTTGATTTTGGAGTTTAGGAAATATTTTACTACTAAAATTTAAATTAGTTACAAAACTTCCTAATCCTTGGCTTGTACCGTCACCCCCGTTAGATAAACCATAAACATGTAGAGGAGTTCTATTATTAGCTCCTCCCCCCTTTTGGGGGATGGTATTATCATCATATATAATAATTTCGTTTTTTTCTTCCGAATAAGATACATTAAATTTATTAATACCTCCTGTAGCTTTAGCTACTTCATTTAATATATATGTTAGAAGGTCTTTTATGCCTAAATTACTTTCTTCATCAATATTTTTATTTATAGCATTAATTATAAAACTAAGATTTAACATAATACCCATTATATCCCCCGCATAGGGGTTTGAAGGGGCTTCACCTCTTACATAACCAGGTTTGAATAAATCTGGTTGGACGCCCGGTGGGGTTGTTGTTCCCCCATTATCTTTAAATACGGGCCAAACCCAACCAAGTGCTGCAGCCCAATCTGATAAGTCATCCTTTTGTGAGTTTACTGTAACAGGGAGGGAATTCTTTAATCTACAAATTCTAGGGTCTATAGATTGTTGGTAAGGGTGAGATAACATCCAGTGTGTGTTATATTCACTATTTATTTTTACTACAGGAGTTGTTTTATCTTCTTGATAAACTAAGCATCTTGTACTTAATAACCTTAAAAGCATTCCCATACTTATGTAGTAAAAATCTACTTCCTGCCCTTGTGATGTTGCTATACTCGCATCATTTTTAAGCATAGCATATCTTTCAATTTCCCCAATTTGTTCCATAGAGAAGAGGAGTAATCTCTCAGCATCACTGTCTGGGCTATTATGGACTATTTTTGGGTTTTTTTGACCATTTCTAGTCTTGGCTTGGTATACGAATGTAGCATCATTTTGATTTCTAGCAGCGGATTTAAATACAGTATAGAAATTTTTTAAATAATCCCCAAGAATAGTTCCACTGCCTTGCGTAGCAGGAATAGTATTATTTGTTCCAGCTTTATTAGTAGATAAAGAATCTATTAAGCCCCCCCTAGAAATAACATCTAAAGAAATGTCATAAGAACCGTCTGGGTTGAATCCCCAATTAAAATTACTTATATAACCCAAAAATCCATCATAGTTATAATCTCTTTTGTTTCTTTCTGTTAGGAGTTCTTTATTAATTTCGTCAAAATCCCCAGTACCCTCTATAAATTTAGTAAATGGGGATGTAGCAAAACCGTCAAATTGTTGGAGGGTACCGTCATTATCATAATATGTAGAATGTCCCCATTCAACCAATATAGTATACCCTAAACGCAAATATAAAACCTCTATTAACCTAAACTGATCGGGGGAGTGGGCTTTAATTTTTATTTGGGCTTTACGTATAGCTCCCCTATTTAAGGCTTGAATTGATACTGATTCTACTCCTGGGGGAGGTGTTAAACCCCATTTTGAGGTATCTCCTCCAACTCCTAGTAAAGATTGGGCAAATTCACCAATATCGGGTCCTGTTGGGTATATTTTACTTTGGATGTTGCCCTCTGAGTCAATTGCGGGGCCCATTAAAACTAGGTTTTTTGCTAAACTATTTCCTTCGGGAATACGCATATCCCCCACCCCCGCAGATTTAGCATTTCTTACATTAACGCTGGATGCAACTCGGAGCCAAGAAGTTTTGCTATTATTATATATAATATCATCCGTAGAAAGGGTTGGATTACCTAATTTTTCTTGGCGAATTTTTATTTGGTTAGAAAGACCTAATGCTATGTTTTCTCCTATAATGCCCATTATGAATTTAGTTGGTTTAGAAGATTTATAGCTTGACCTGGGGTAGAAGGGATTCTAAGTTGGGTACCAAGAGGTATATTTAAGGAATCTTTAGGGATTTCTCCATTAGCAGAAGAAATAACCCACCATAAGTTGGGGTTTCCATAAAATTGGTTGGCTAGCAAGTCTAATCTATCTCCTATTCCAGTTAATACATAAATATCATTTACTGATAGGGGGATTTTAGGGTAAGTTGTAGTAGAATAAAACCTAGCCCCCTTATTTTCTTGGGGATTTTTTATTATGGGTGTGCTTGAATATCTTGACATTAACCTTTTTAATTTTCAGATTTTACTTCATTCGCTACTTTTCTTAGCTCTTGGGAGATTTTATATCCTTTTCCACCATCTCCTAAATTAATAAATCTTTGGTCTGGTTTTTCTTTTCCTTCTGTAATGTAAGAGCGAGAGATGGATCTGTCGATAAAGTTGTGGAGTGGGGTAAATTTAAATCCTCCTACATCTATTATATGAGGGAGTTGGAGAGAATTATCATCCGCTTCACCCTTTGAATTCCTTCCTATATCCCAAGGAGAATCCTCGGGTATACTATAACTTAAACCACCAAGAAATCCTACTTGATTATTTAAATAGTCTCCTACTGTTAACTTAATAAGATTGCCTCTCATAAATCCACCAGAAGAATAATTAGGGGCAAGTGTAGAGGCGAGATAATTTAATTTATCATAAACAATTGATTGTTCGTATTTAGAATGAACTACAACTCTAAGTCCTAATGAAATGTCTCTTTCATACCCCTCGTATTTGTAAAAACTATTACCTCTACCCATGTATTGTACAGGGTTCCAACTTGAATTGTAATTGTCTTCAAAATTTGTAATGTAAGCTCTAAGGTGAATCCATGTAGTATTACGAGTTTCTCCTGTAGAGTCTAAATCTAGTACTCCTATACTAAATTTTATTATATCATCAAACCCCTTTCCGGTTTTTGCACTTTCATCAGTTGATGAATATAAGGGTACTGCATTTATTTCATCCGGGCGGAAAATTTTATCCCTTTCGGTTCCTGTTAAGAAGTTATTTTTTAAATCTATATCATAATAAACTGATCTGTCTCTAGTTAGGGATTCGTTGCCTACATCTCCTTCTCCATAAGTTAAATTTCTATTAAATTTGGTATAGTCAGCGGGTTTACCTATTAATTGTTTCCTCCTATCATCACTAACATTAGTTTCAGTTTTTGTTTGGGTGGTAAGGAAGGTAGATTCAAAATTAGAAAGGCCTGTGCTACCAAATCCAGTATTTTTTGAATTACCTACATTTCTTTTTTTAATTGTTAAATTAGGGGTGTATAATAAAAACTTATTTGAGTCAGCAGTTACATTTTTATTAGTAATTAATCCATCTTGAGTATTAGATACTCTTTGAATAACAGTTTTACCTCCTATAACCGAATTAGGGCCTCCTTGATAGTTTTGTAGTAAAGTAGGTTCATAGGATATGCCAAACTTACTTAAATTAGTTTCGAATGCTGTTACTCCGTTTTGTCCAACTGATAAGTCTTTTATTGCAGGGGATAAAGCCGAAAAGTCATTAGCTAAAGCAGCCCTTCCCATAGCTTGATCTACTGCGTTTGCAGGGGGGGTTAAGTTTCCAACTGTGGGTGAAATAATTTTAGTTTCGTATAAAAGTAATAATTTATTTCTATTGTCTGCACCTAAGGTATTAGTATTATATAGACTTTTAGTTAACCCAAAATACTTTTCATCATCATCAAGTTTAAGTTTTTTACCTTGTTTAGTTAAATGTATGCCTATAGGATTTACTGCAGCTTGAGCTAAAGTATTAGTAGGTAGATAAAATCTTCCGGGAGCTGCCCCTGTTAATGGGTTTTGTTGAGAAAGAAGTTGTTGTTTAGCTACGAATAGTAACCCATTGGGAGAATTAAAGCTAGAGAGAAATTTTGTTAAACGTATTTCATCTTGTAGGATGCTAATACCCGATGTTACACCCCCACGGATTAAAAAGTCATTTCCTAAAAAACTAGTAGCCATATCAATGGCCTGTAGCCTTTCAGGGATGTCTTTTGTGAAGTAAGGTTGTCCACTCCAGCCACCCCCTCTTCTATCCCTCCCAAATTTTAAGGAGGTCAAATCCGAGGTCATCTCCAATAAAGGCATTAAATTCTTCCGCTTTGACCTTCAGGAGCGTTATCAGAATAAGTAGGGGGTCTAACACCATCTAAATCTAGAGTTGATTCATCTAATAAAGATTCAACGCCATTTTCACCAGCTACAGTGTTAATAATTGGAGTTAAACCATTGGTGCTCATTGTAGAGTCACCATCTAGTAATTTTTTTAAGAGTCCGGGTCCTGACATGATATTTTAGTGTTTAAAATTAATAATGTGTTTTGTTATAAATATGATAAATTATTGGGTCTTATAAGAGACCATCCCGAGGGCTGTTCCTACTTTATTACCATCTAATTCTACTACTCCTCCTTTTTCTACTACCGATATTAAGCGTTCCAACAATTGAATTACTTTTTCGTTACCTCCAAATCCCATTGACTTTGCCTTACTTAAAGGAATAACAGCCTCGGGTTCACCCCCTTCACCAATTAAAGCTCTTGTAGGAGATGTTACAATACCCCCTCTTGCTAATCCTATTTCACCCTCTTCCTCCTCCTCTCCTCCACCCAACTCCTCTTTAACTGAATCAACTTCACCCCCCATTCCCATACTCTCCATTATATCAACATCTCCAAATTCAGACATATTAACTCCAGGAATCTTATTACCTAGCCTAATTAAAGCATTAATAGTTCCAATTGCAACGTCTATCATAGCTTGAAATGGGGCTGTTAATATTCTCATAAGTCCAAGACCTATTTTTTTAAATCCTCCTAAAAAATCTCCTTCAATCATCATTCCAATGCCACTGAACATATCTGCTAAACCTGACAAAGCGGATGTAATAAGAGAAATAGTGTACATTGTTGCACGCATAGGAACTAATATTATAGTACCTATAATATCCCCTATAGTTTCGAGAATTCCTGATCCTTCTTCTGCTTCTCCAAAAATACCACTTAATGACTCTCCTACTTCTGCAAAGGCTGCAACTAATTCATCAACTATTGGAACCATAGTTTCAATTATAGGTTTAATAGCCGCCTGGAGGATTTTTGATATTGGTATTAATATAGCTCCAAGTAACTCCCCAAATAATGCTAAAATAGGGTTTAAAGCTTCCATTATTGGATTAAGAACGTCTTCTAAAATATCAACTAAAATGTTAAATACTGGCATTAAAGCACCCATAATCGCTACAAATAAATCTTGGATTTTTTCTTGTGCCGCTGCCATTTTATCCGCCATAGTAGCAGATTCAAATTGGTTTGCAAGAGCTTTATCTCCAATAGCTAATGCTGCTTCCTCTTCAGAATAACCTTCAGCCCTTAAAGCGTTGTATTGGTTTTGAGCATCTGATATAGAATCAAATCCATTTTTTTGGAGGGCTGCTAAATTGTCTGCTTCTATCATAGAAGCTGATAGTTCTTCTCTAGTCATACCTACTGCTGCAGCCAAAGCTTCTGCTTCTATGGTATTTAACTCCATGAAATCGGCTGTTGACCCAACTTGCTTTTTAATTTCTTCAGCAACTGTAGCTCGATCTCCATCCAAAGCCGCGGCTCTAGCTTTTTCTAAGTTTAAGTCTCTACCTAGTAAAAGTTCTGCTTCTAATTCTTTTGAAATTGAACTCTCAAAATCTAATAAACTATCCCCTATAGCTTCTACTTTACTTTGCTCAACCCCTAACGCTTTAGCTGCAAAAACCTGTCTAGTAAGTTCTTTAGTACTTCTACCTGCCATTAGAAGTGCTGAACTTGAAGCTTTAGATATACCCTCTTGAACTTGCTTCATATTTAAAGAAATCCCACTCTGACTATTCATTTCTAAAGTAGTAAGTGTGATATCTTTTAACTGATCTTTTATTGTAGAACCTGTAGTTAAAGCAAGTGAAGAGAAAGTCTTCATCGCATCCGCCGATAATCCTGTACGTTCAGATATCATAGCAAATTCTGTTGCCATTTCTGCTGGAAATTCCACAGCAGTACCATATAGATTATTTAGGGTTTGTTGGGCTACTATAAGATCAGTAGTGCTTGTAAGTAAATCCCCGGATGCCCCTGCTGCTTTATTTGCTGATTTTACTAGTTTTTGTCCTTCTTTAGCGGATACACCAAATTCTTTAGCTAATTCACCAGATTTTCCGTCTATCATCTTGAAGGCATTGACTAATCCTTCAATGGCAAATGCAAGTAGAGCGGCGGGGCCCAAAGACTTCATTAGATTTTTACCTATAGATGATGCCATTTTTCCAGCAACTTTCATCTTACCTCCCATACCCGCGGCTTTAGTACCACCCTCAGTTAAACTGCCTGCAAATTCTTGGGCTTCACCTATTGCTCCTTGAATATCCATTTTATCAGCTATGTCTCCCAATCCTGATTTTTTCATAGCTCCATCTAGACCCGAAGCAAGATCTCCAAGACCCACTGCCGATCCCCCCATTGCATCCTCTATTGTTGATGCCCTTTTAGCTACTTCATCAATATTGTCTGCTTCATCTTCTAGTTGTTCATTTTGAAGTTTGTATAATTCTAGTAAGTTCAATTGTGAGTCACTCATAGAAATCCCTGCTCTATCTATGGCTTCATATGTATCTATACTTCCATCTAAAATACCATTAATGTCTTCCTGAGACATCTGTAGGGTATTTAGGAATTGTTCATGTTCAGTATTAAAACTTCTTTGAGCGCTATTTAACGCCTCACGTTCTTTTAATAGATCTTTGTATTTTTTTTCTCCTGTTAAAACTTCAGCATAATTATCTGATATTTTTTTAGCAGCAGATGCTACGTCTTTAAATGCCTTTGCAGTTTCGGATGCCGCAATTGTACTACCATTAACTTCTTTTGATGCCTTTCGGGCTTCATCAGCATAATCACGAGTGAAGAATAAAACATCTCGTAACTGTTCTTTTAGGTCGGATGTTGATGCTGCTGCGTTTTTGGTTGCTGCTTCCGCTTCCTGTACGCGTTTAGCATATTCTTCTACTAGTTTGGGGTCTAATGCCATGCATATAAATATTCAAAGATATTATTTTTTAGATGTCTTTGTATTAAAGGTTGATGGTTGAGATTTTTGGGCATAATCCGGAAGAGATCTTTTATTTGGTTTAGCTAAATCGATTTGAGTGTTGCCAGGTTTTGAAGATTTTTTATTAGCCTTATCAAATTCTTTATCCTTACAATCTTTAATTTGCTGGTATGTAAATTTACGTAGCCATATAGGCATTTCATATATTGTATACCAATCATATCCCCCTCCCCCATAATAAACTATTTCATGTATTTGGGTAAATAAAGATTTTCTATATTCAAGCGTCAGGCCAAAAAAACCTAACGGTCACTGGAAGAGTTGCTTCTTCCAAGGTGCCGTTTGTACTCTCATATGTAAATGTTAAATCAACGTCTGGTTGTAAAGTTCTAATATACTTCCTAAGGGCTCTAGAATCTCGGGCAAGCATATAACTATCAACAAATTCTCTAATTGAAGATCTATCCTCATCTCCTTCTATGGAAACAATCATATGCTTCAAACGAGTTGTTAATTCATAAGAACCCAATTTATCTATTTTTTTACGACCCTTAATTTCATTTTTAATAGCCTTTTCATCCCTATTATTTAATAATTTGAATTCTATTTTAGCTTTGGTAGTAGGTAATACAAAGGAGAACCGGTTTACACCTTTAGTAATTTTAGTTTCATCTAAATACCTAGATTCTAAAGCAGATAAATCAACTGTATGTTCTTCTCCTTTATAAGTAAAAGTATAGTCTTTACCATAACCCAAAATACGAGAAGCTACCATAATAGCATTTTTATCCCCTACTATAAGGTCATCATAATTTATTTTAGATGTAATTAAAGATTTCATTAACTTATCTAAAACAGTTCCGTCTTTAATATAATTTTGGTTGGTTAAGATGTCTTCCTCTTTAGCTGTCATGTACTTCATTTCAATAGTACCGCTTGATAGAGGGTTATCTTCAGGGTAGATTAAACCTTTTGAAGGTAATTCTACTATTTCTTTTGGAAACTTAAATTTTTCATCACTCATTGTTAATAACTTTTGGTTTGATATAAATATATAAGAAAAAAAAAGGAACGCAAAAATGCACTCCTTTTCTTTATAATATTTTGGTTTGTATTAGAAGTTTAAGACTGCGTAGTCAATAGCAAGAGTAAGTGAAATTTCTTGAATAGCATCAACATTTTCGTAGCCGTAATCACCAAATCCGGCAGCTGTAATCATAGCTCCTTTAAGAACCCATTCTGAAACTACATCTCCTACAGGACCTAACACATTTAATGTTAAATCTTTCTTGTAGAAATCAGAATAACCATCTCTACCTGTTACAGATTCGTGTCCTAAACGTACCCACTCCATTACAGCTTGAGCACCTGAAGGTGTGATTGGATCATAAAGTGTTAAAGTGACGTCATCCCAAGTAGTTTTACCTTTAATATTACGTAAAACATTAATGTAATTTAAAGTAATTTTATTTTGAGTAAGCCCTATTGAGGATATTCCTCTTACCATGTAAGTAGGTACTCCATCCATATACAGTATAAACCGATTTTGTTGTTTGGGTTCAAATGCTGTGAAGAAAATTTCGTTTGAATCTAATACTGCCATTATTGCTGTTGTTTATTATAAATATTAGAGAATCTGTTTTTTAATGATTGGGACATGATTATCCTTTATTCTGGGAATGTAGCTCCCGTTGGTTGGACGTTAAAATTAAGAATGATGAATTCAGCTGTTTTAGTAGGTTGTAAATATACCTCACCTACTAATTCATTTCTGTCAATCACCGCTGGTGTGTTTATTGTTTCATCCATTACTACCTTAAAGGCATATAAACCTTGTCTTTGTTGTACTGATTCTAGGTAGGGATTTACAATTGCTAAGAAGTTATTTCTTGTAGCTGTTGTGTTTTGTTCAAACACAATATTTCCTGCTTGTTGGTCTAAAAATTGCTTAATAGTAATTAATAACCTTCTAACGTTAATGCGATCTAATGCAGATGCCTTACTTTGAAGAGTTTTCTGACCAAATACTACAACTCCTGCGTTTGGAAAAGAAGTTATTGGATTGACTTTTGCCTCATATAGTGTATCTCTACTAGCTTTAGGTAAACTAGTAGATGTTTTTACTACCGTTGGTAACGAGCCTCTATTCAACCCCGCCGGAGCGAACCACGGCTCACCTACCTTGTCATTATAAGCGTATACTCCAGGAATAAACGTAGAAGGTGGTGCCCACTTCAATCTTCCTGTTAAAGGATCATTACAAAGCATCCAAGGGAAGTAAGCAGCCGAATAAGAATTATTTATTGCCCCTGCTTGAGTAACTGCTTCAGCAACTGACTCATCACTATATTTTGTTAGGTCAATTACAGCTAAAGCATCTGCTCTTGTTTTAGTATTAGTTAATAGAATATTTAACTCTGCGGCATCGTCTTTATAATTTAATCCAGGTGCCGCTATAGAAGTGTAGGTATATGCCGGGTCATTTAGTAGATAAAATGATTGAGTATACTCATGTGCTACATTACCTTGAATAGAGGTGGATGTTATATCCTTACCGAATTTAGCGTCAGCAGATAGTACACCCGTTGCTCCCAAAAATCCTTTAGATGAGGTACCTGCTGTAGTATTCATAGGAAGACTTGTTGTGTAAGCTGCAACCCTTACATTTCCTGAACTGTCTGAGTAATTTGGAGTTTCAAGAATATCTGAAACGTAAATATACTTACTAATATTTGGATAATCTCCGTTTGTTTCAACAGTAGCGGTAGCAGTGCCTGTATTTGCAATAGTAGAATACATAGTTCCTATTGACCTACCTATAAAGTTGCTGTCAAATGGGTCTAATGTTAGATTGTTATATTGTTCAAGGATTTTCTTATCGTTATCATCATCATCTCCTCTTCTAATAACAAGAGTGAAAGTACCAGAACCTGTGTTTAGTTGTGTAATTTCATATCTAAGGTTATCTTTGCTTCCAGAAGATAATAAACCTGAGGTATTTGAAGGTGATATTAAAGCTTCACTATTTTGGTCAGCACCCTGTGCTATAGTTTTTAATATAAATGATGTTCCAGCTGCTGCAATTCCAGTACTACCTGATACTGAGGCTGTGGCCGATGAATATGTACCGCTTACAATTCTACTTACTAAAAGTGTATTACCTCCATTGTTGAAATAACTATAAGCAGCTGTGCTGTTAAAGAATGAGTAGGTTCCATTAGCACTACCACTTGTGACAGTACCCCCAAATTTAGCTACATAATCATTGTAAGAAGTAACTAAAGTTGGAACTTGTACAGGTCCTTTTGCTGTTGCTCCCACAATAGCAGCACCAGCCTCTATAATCCCTTGAGGGATAAATGACTGGTCAGTTTCGTTAATATAAATGCCGGGAGAGACGATGTTATTATTTGCCATGAGTTGTTCTTATTTATATTTTGTTATAAATATTTCAAAATATTTCAAAATTTAATCAGTTTTAGAAAAAATGCCAGAATTTAAATCTATGGCGCCATTTCCATATTTTTCTGTTAAATCTTGACCAATTTTATTTTCCGATTTTTTTAATTCTTCAATTTGTTCTGTTAATTTTTCTTTTTGTAACTCTAATAATTGAATATTATACTCTAGTTGGCCTAAAGAATTAATAATATTATTTTGGGTTTCTTGTAACTGGGTTAGAGTTGTTAACTCTTCTTGGGATAACTTAATTTCTTCCATAATCTTTATTAATAAATATGTGGAAATCTATTAAAAAAATAGTTATTCTAATATGAGAGTAGGGGGTTATGTAGGGGTAGGATTTATTAAATTAGGTATTAAGATCTGTAGTAGATGTTTCACTGGTTATTTGAATTTTAGAAGGACTTAATACTTTTTGGGGTGATACCAAAGATTTTTGGATTATATCAGGGATTAAGTAGCCTTTAAGGGTTAATGTAAATGTTGCTTTTACATTTCTACTTTCCCCCGTGTTCATTTCTGTAATTGTTGCAAAGGAGTCAATAAGGGCTTTAAATTTAAACCTTTCGGGGTTTCCCCAGTAACTATTAGCAGCGTAGTTAATAGACTCAATTATATTATTTAATTGTTCTACATAGTAAGTATAAGCTATACAACTATATGTAAGGGTAACAAAATCAGGTACTACTACGGCATATGCCTCTTGGGAAGCATTAGTGTTATTTAATAAATTAAATTTATTATAAGTATTTTTATTATTATAACGTTTGTAAAGGTATTCAAAATTATGGGGTTTATTAGCATCTAATTTATTAGTTAAATAATTATTTTGAATATTATCTCTTTTAAAAACAATAAGAGGAGCCATAATTTTGCCTTTATCATCTCTGTAGTACCCATCACGTTGGGCATCCTTCCATCTTTCAGCGCTTCCATATTTAATAGGAACCGCTATACGTTGTCCGTTTTGTATTACAGAAGGTTTAATTACATTATTAAAATAATATGATATAGCTTCATCTATATCTTTAATGCCTAAACCAAAAGGTTTAGGTGTGTCTCCTTTTAGTGAAATTTGTTCAGACCTATTAATCCCTCCAGTTGAGTTTGGATTGCCCCTTTCTAATTTTTCATAGGGAATAATAGTACTATTGCTAATTTCCTTTTGGGTTTTCGGTATAGGTATTCTTCCTTTAGTTGCCATTATAGTCGTTGTTGGGTTATGCCTAAGCTGTCTCCGGATACATAAATTGTGCTGCAGATTGTAGATAAATTACCTCCGAAATTTTCTAACCCAGGATTAAGTGGGTTTGAATTATTAGGATAGTCAGGGTTTTTACCTACAAAATATTGATTAGAGTTTATATTAGTGACTTCATAATACCCCTCCTGGTAGAGTATTACATCTCCAATTTCAGCAACTAAATTAGCATCTATTAAATCTGCTCTTAAAAATCTAAATTCAATACCCCATTGAAAATCTACTCCTAAATCACTTTCGGGTTGAGATTGGTCCTGTCTTGATATGAGGGCGTTAAATAAAGTAGGACCATCAAAAAATTTACCTCCCGATGCTTCTCCATAAAGGTTAATCGTGGTTTGTTCTAATCTATATTTGTAAAAAGCACATTGTTGGGTAATAATATTCCCCATCAATTCACGATTAATTTTTTTAATTAAACTTACATCACGTGTTCCTCCGAATAATGCCATTATGCAATGTATATAGTGTAGGGTACTGCGGATAAATCCTTTATAACGTTTTCAGATTCAAGTGCTTTTCTTTCTAATAACTTAGATCTTGAGGTTTCATCAAGATATGTTCTTAATCTTTCTATTAATGATGTTTTTTCGGCTGTTGCTGCTGAAATCAAATCTGATTGATTCAGCGTTACTTCAGCACCCGGGATCGGAACTGTCCCATATTTACCTCTTACATAACCCAACATTTCTTTACATAATGCTAAAGTATATTCAAATACCCATTGACGACCAATTGAATTTATATTCGAGTAACTAGGATTAGTGTAGGGGACTGTTGAAATATCAGTTACAACCCCCACCCCTAAACTCCCAGATACTGTAGATACATTTCTGTCAGATTTTAAAATATATTTAAACCATAACTTTTCATTTCTAGATGGGATTGGGAAAATTCTAATTTGATTATTTACTAATTCAAAAGTATAATTGGATTTGCGGATTTGGTCGTTAAAGTCAATAGCTTGGATTTTAGCTAAATCATAATTAATAGGCATAAGTAAAAAATTTATACCTGGAGAGTAATTACCAAAACCAAATGAGTCCATAAGGCCTTGAATATCAGTGCCCGTACCAGCATAAGGGTCAAAATATCTCACGATTGCGGGGTCTGACTGGTAGAAGATTTCTTTTACTTCTATATTATTTTTATCTACACTTTGGGAGGTAGCAAAATCCTTTAAATCATATACTTGTTGGTTTTTTACCATTTGGATACTTCCCGTTCTATATTCAATTGTTCCCCCTACACCTGCTTCACTCCCATATTGTTCAGCAATAGTAATTGTAGTTCCTAAATTTTGTTTTTGGAGTTTGTAATTTAAATTAGATGAGGTTTGGGATCCCTCAAGTGATAGGTAATTTTCACTTGCCTTAAATGCAAATACCTCATTACCATATGTAGTTACAGCTTCCTCAAAGGCTGTGTAGAAATTAAGGTCTTGTAATTCTATATCAGTAATGGGGTATCCTAAACGGCGAGCGCAGAAAACGGATACTTTGTCTGCATCAGTTTGAAAATCAGTATCATTATCATAAAATCCAAAAGGTGTGCTGCCTGGGAAAAATGAACTGGAGCCGGGCCATATTGAAGGGTTTGCCATATTGTTTTATCATAAATATTAAGGGAGATGTTATCCCTCAGATACTTTTAAATCAGTGCCATCTCTCCATACTGCCCCCACAACCGATGGATCTGATGTAGGTATATTGGGGAGCATTAAATACCCCAATGAACCCGTTCCACTACCACTTATATTGCCTGAGGCTGTTATGTTGCTTGTTGTTATTTGGCCTAATACCTGTATTCCCGTAGGTTTTACTTGGAGTATATCGCTATCATCTATTTGAGTTGTAATATTTGGGTTATCATAATATATTCTATTATTAGCTCCTGTAAATTCTAAACCACTACCCTCACCGGTGTTTAAAACATATATCTTATCTCCATAAACATTACCACTTGCGCTCACATTTCCTTGTACCTCTATATTACTACCTGAGAATACGACGTTTCCTGCTGTGGGGTCTATAAAAAAATTACCAGCTACAATTAGTCCCGGAGTTCCACCCACATCAAAGGTGAGTCGACTTATGTTTCCATCTGATAGAATTATTCCACCATTAGATCCATTCCCCTCTAATTTTGTATAACCATCTGATGTTAGAGTTAAATTTGCTCCTCCATCTAAAATATCACTATAAATAATCCCACTTGCACTTATATTAGATGCTGTGATGTTGCCTCCTAAAGTTCCACTTACGTATAAAGAGCCTGTAACTGATAAATTTGTGTAGTTAGTTAATTCACCTGTGGGGCCTGTGAGTCCTGTAGTTCCTTGAGGGCCTTGAGAAACTACTTGGACTACACTGGTGGATCCTTGAGTTACTGTGATTGGGGTTGAAGTAGACCCTATACTAACACTAGTATTTTGTTGGGGGGTAATAGTAACCGTATTGGTTGTGGTAGAAACATTAACTTTATTAGCCATATTAATTATAACTTCCGGTGGTTACTTCTTTTACTAATTTAATCCTACCTTCAATTAACCTAGTTACTACTGCGCAATCCCCACTTCCACTAGCTATTTCTAAATCGTAGGATGCTTCGTTAAAAGTTAAAAGAGATGATGTTGCCGATGATATAATTACTCCTATTGTACCCGAAGTTGGGGGGAGGAGACCCGTAGATCCACTAAAATTTAAGCCAGAACCACAGGGTCCTAAACTGCTAGAGAGAGTAAGGTAAGTTGTGGTCCCCCCTGCTGTGTCTTTAAATGACATTCTACCTTGATAATCTGTTAAATCTATAGGAGTACCATTTGAATCTTTATAAGCTACATCAAACTTTACAGTAGATCCTTGTTCTATATTAAATGAATATTTTCCAGCAGCCATGTTTTTTAGTGATAAATATTAAAAAATAGGGTTATCTTCGTAATAATTTCTTAAATCCTCAACAATTTCATTTCGGTGGTTAGAGTTAAGTGTTATAGCTTCAAGATTTTTAATTTTTCGTGAAGCCTTATATAAATATTTAAAACCTGAGTCCGCTTTCTTCTTTAAATCTATTTGAAAACCATCACCACAAATCATCATTTTAGATCTTAAACCTAAGCGTGTAGTAATCATTTCCATTTGATCATGTGTTACATTTTGTGCCTCATCTACAATAACACATGAATCTAAAAAGGTTCTACCTCGCATAAATGATACTGGGACTATTTCTATTTTACCATCTTCTATGAGTTTTTCAACTTTAGTCTTATCATATAAAGTAAAAAAATTTTGGTAGATGGGCTGAACCCAAGGGTCCATTTTTTCTCTTAAATCACCTGGTAGGAATCCAATTTCTTCCTTAGATACTGTAGGTCTTGTAATTATTATTTTTTCGTATACTCTCCTTAGAAGACCATCTAAAGCTACTTGACAAGCCAGCAATGTTTTCCCTGATCCCGCTTGACCCGCTAGTAAAGTAACAGTACTATCCAATATTTTTTGTTTAGCCTCCTTCTGTTCTTCATTTAGTTGGACTTTAAATTTGATTGGGTTCTTCACTATTTTTTTTTCTCTAAAGATTCCTTCAGCTTTGGGGGTGTTGTTGAAATGGGTCATTTTTAAAATTAATTTTAACTAATTTATCTAAACCGGCGTTTACATGCATCTCATCTTGCAAGACAAGGTCAAAATCGTACCTTTCATCTAATGGAAGTACTAAATCAACTTGTGAGCCCCACCTTATAAGTGAGAAGCGTTCATTTTGTGAAACCGGGGCGTTTTGATCATTAATAAAGGGAGCAATTACATTTACATCTTCATCAGCAATTTGTACTACATAATAGGTGTAATCTAATTGAGGAGAATATATTTTATTTAACATTCTCTCATTATATTTAAGATATTCTAAATTATTGGGGTTAATAGCCGCATTTAAAATATCTTTTTCTATAGCTAACATAGGTTTATTAGTGGATTCTATAGGATCTAAGCCTTTATATTGTAGGATACCACTATAAGGTATTCTATTTATATGTACATCATAAAATGACATAAATATACCAATTACAAGAGAGGGTTTGTTATAATTCTTATTCCCTAATACATCTTGAATGGTATAGTTCATACCTTTTATTTCTACAATAGGATCTGTTGCATCTTTTACATACTTTTGGTATAAAATTACCCCGTCTGCTGGGGAGTAAAAGTGCTTGTAATCTATATAATTAGGACGCATTGGGTCCCTAAAAAAGAATGTGTTTGAAAGCTCACCTACTTGTAGTTTGGAAAGTTCTTCTACCTCTCCATTTAACCAATCTTCTAAATGTTGAGCCATTAAACTAGAGATTTAT
>TARA_R110000744_G_scaffold228_2_pt1 | contig 17083 bp, 18 predicted proteins | sample TARA_R110000744 | Tara Oceans TARA_R110000744 (sample SAMEA4398083) | marine metagenome | biome: Polar Biome; feature: [DCM] deep chlorophyll maximum layer (ENVO:01000326); material: water (ENVO:00002006), including particulate matter (ENVO:01000060) such as... | depth 36 m | reverse complement strand
TGGGGGGTAGGAAGACTATCGGGGGCCGTGAGGTAGCGTAGACCCACTTCCCCTCCACAAATACAAACTGAATAAAAAAAGGTACAATACCAATAGGTCAAAAACACAAGGAGTAACAAATGGTAAGGTTGAAATCAAATAAAGACGATATAAGAATTCATGAAGCAAGTTTGCGGTCAGACGGTTATCATACTTTTAAAGAGTTGTACGAGTATAGAAAGTTATACAATGCCGCATTCTTTAATTTACTACCTAAAGAGTATGGGACCCATAAGAGTAAAAAACATCATGGCGGGTTAAGTTGTTTCGACGGTTCATATTTTGTAGTTGTAACTAATCTACCTACTGGTCAAATAAGTAATCACTATGAGCTAAAGGATTGGGACTTGTTTAAATGCGAAGAAAGAGAGTTGGCAGACAAGTGGGATGGGCACACGCCTAAAGATGTCACAGACCGTTTAAGCGAATATTTAAAAATAACCCACACCAAAAACCTATGCTAAACTAAAGACGGCCCTTGGTTACATTCCCCCCTTCCAGGGGCCACTACAAAACGGGGCAGTCTTAGTAATAGGGGTAAAACGTGTGGCCATACAATAAAAAGCTTGAAGATCTTGAAGAGCTCATGGGGGGCCTTGAGTTCAGGGTTATACGAATGGAAAAAGATTTAAAGGGTTTATATTTATTTATAGACGCGTACATTGAGCGAGTTGAAGAGGACGAGCGCGCATTGGACGAGGTAAAGCCTATGTTAGCAGAGGTTGGAAAGATATTGAAATCATTGGTAAAGGGATTGGGAAGATGACAAAGAACGTTAAGAAAGACATCGGGAAGAAAAAAGAAAAGGATATGCCGGACAACGCGGTTAAGGTAATGCGCGGGATAAAGCATGCCCATGTTGACTTGGGGGTTCGCACAAAGAACTTGCGTAACGATGCTAACCTTGACCCTGTTGAGGCGTACAAGTTACGAAAGGCTGGATTCAGCTACGCTCGAATCGGCCAGCTTTTAGCCTGTGATGGTAGGGTCGCCTTCCATGAGACTACGGTACAGCATGCGTTGGATCGTTTGGTTGGTGAAGACAGGAAAATTTTACACAAAAAAGATTACGAGATAACACAGACTAAAGTTTTGGCAGAGCTTTTACAGAAAAAGCATGTTGAGTCATTGAAAGCTATAACCCCTAACAAATTGAAGAGAGAATCGGCTAGGGACAACGCGTCTACTGCTAAGATGTTGCATGAGCAGATACGCCTTGAAGGCAATAAATCGACACAGAACACAGCGCATAGCTTCATTGCTATTGTTGAGCAAACGAATAAGGAGTCGGGATTATGAGTAGTGTGGAATTGAGCATTAGGGAATATGACCAATTGATAAAAAGTTTGGCTGGTCTTAGTGAAAAGATGGACGAGGTTATGAAGCGGGTCACGGCTATAGATAAAGAGACAGTGGCGTTAAAGGAATGGCGCGGTTTCCATGAGACAAATATCGGGGCTAGTGCAAAAGAGATTGACGGTTTGAAGTTAAAGGTCCGTTCCCTTGAGAACTATAGGTGGTTCTTGATTGGTGTATCGACCACTATATCGAGCCTTGTAGCTGTCCTTTTCCAGTTGTTGATTAAGTGAGCGGTGAGGTTGACGTTAATGGGACCGCGGCTGCTCAGGACCGGATTGTTTTTTGGCGGTATAACCCTTACCTATTTGTTATTGAGGTGTTGGGCGCTAAACCGTTATCTTATCGTGAGCAAAATGAAGTGGCTAAAGTTGTTACTACGCAACAGAGACAGGTTTTAGAAGACGTTGGTAAGCTAGCCTTTTCTAAAAAATGTTTAGAGCTTAATAAGATGGGGGGCTATGAGATACGTAGCCTAGCAGCTACCGTTGGTCTTAAGATTAGTGCTGAAGAAGTAAAAATGATGGTCAAGAAAACGGGTGTCTCCATTAAGTCGGGGAAGGGGCCCGGTAAAACGACCCTTGAAGCGTGGCTCACCATTTGGTTCCTAATGTGCTTTCCAGGTAGCATCGTCCCTTGCACCGCTTCTAAATTGGACCAAGTTAAAGATGTTCTTTGGCGTGAGATTTCTAAGTGGATAAAAATTTCGGCTGATAAGGGTTCATATGGCCCTATCGTAAAAGACTCGCTTACTGTTCAAGGCGAGAAAATATTTGTTAAAGGACATTCGGGTGAAGATGGTAAAGAGTGGTTCGCTATTGCGCGTTCTGCTTCCACTGCTGGTGGCTCCGATTCGCCCGCTGAAACGCTGCAGGGTTTCCATGCTCAGTACATGATGATCATTGTGGATGAGGCTACGGGTGTTCCGGATAACGTTTTCATGCCCCTTGAATCTACTTTAAGTGACCCTGTGAATTTCCTGATTATGACATACAACCCTACTCGAACATCGGGATTCGCTTACAGGTCCCAACATCGCGATAAAGAAGAATGGCTAACGTACCGCTGGAACTGTGAAGATTCTGAAAATGTATCCAAAGAATCTATCGAGCGTGTCGCTCGTAAATACGGGCGCGACAGTAACGCGTACCGTATCAGTGTTCTAGGTCTTGAACCTGTTGGTGATAGCGATTCTGTTATGCCTCTCGAATGGGTAATGGCCGCTGTTAATAGAGACATAGTAGTCGATGACGATGACCCCATAATAAGTTGTGTGGATTTAGCCAGGCAGGGTGACGATAAATCCGTTATCCTGACACGCCAATCTATGAAAGTGGACCCAAATATTAAATCATTCAACGGCCAAAATACGATGGAAATGGCGGGTTGGATATCCCTTCACATAGCAGAAGAAGAACCAACATGCACAGGTCTTGACGTTATCGGGATGGGTTATGGGGTACTTGATAGGTTAAGAGAAGTTGGGCATAGGATATCGGGTATAAACGTTTCTGAGAGTACATCGAGGAAAGAAAAGTTTGAACGGTTGAGAGATGAACTGTGGTGGAAATGCCGTAAAGCGTTTGAAGAAGGTATCATCTCTATTCCAGACGACGAAGAACTGATCTTTGAGCTTTCAAATACAAAATACAAGGTAGAAAGTAACGGGAAAATTAAAATAGAAAGTAAGCGTGAAATGCGCAAAAGGGGCGTAGCTTCTCCAAATAAAGCGGATGCACTTGTTCTAACATTTTACTTTAATGATCGGTCATACAGAACAAAGTCACTTGATGATAAGTACCAACGTGCTAGAATGAAAAGCAGTAACCATGTGTCAGATGACGCTTGGATGGGGGTCTAATTAATAGGAGTCCCAAAAATGAGTACAAATAATCCAGCGGCAGGTTTCGCCACAGAAGCCAACCAAACTAACGGTTTACAAAAAACACAAATATCCAAACCCATTACAGCATTCGGAGACTTGAGAATAGCCGAGCTTTCGCCTTTGGTACAAATTAATTTTGATTATACAGTTGATAATACTCAAATTACTAAAACCACTGTGACTAACGGGGGAACTGTTACACAAGCTAGTGCCATGGGTGTATGTGGTACATCTACAACTACTAATAGTACGGCTTTACTTAATTCAAAGTCTCCTTGTAAGTACAAATCAGGGTTGGGTGGTTTATTGCGTTTTACATCTCTTTTTGCAGCAAATGTTGCTTCTTCTGAGCAATACATGGGATTAGCAGATGAATCAGGAAGTTCTGCTGCTTTTAAAGATGGCTATATGATTGGGTATGATGGCATAACATTTGGTTTTCATAGATTTCAAAATGATACAAAAACGACAGTTCCACAGTCTAGTTTTGACGATCCTTTAGATGGAACTGGGGCTAGCGGGATGACGTTAGATCAAACAAAATTAAACGCATGGGAAATAAGATTCCAGTATTTAGGGTCTGGTAAAATAGAGCTTTGGGTAATGAGTCAAAGCACAGGTCAATTTGTATTGGTTCATACTGTTCATTATACCAATCAAAATACAACGCCGTCCGTATTCAATACCAATTTTAAATTTACAATGTGGGTAGATAATAAAGCGACAACTACAGATTTGGTTATTAAATGTGCTTCTGTTGGTTACTTTATTGAGGGAAAGAATGAATTTTTAGTTCCGTTTCAACCGCATGAGTCTTCTGGTGTTATTCAAAAAACAACTATTACTACAGAAGTGGCTTTATTTACTATTCGTTCTAAAACAACTTATGTTTCTAAAACTAATTTTATAGATTCGTTATTGGAAATGATATCAGCTTCTATAGAGGCTAGTTCTGCAAATAATTTAGGATCTATTAGGCTTGTAAGAAATACGAGTCTTGGAGGATCCCCTTCATATTCTGATTTAAATACGTCTGATTCTACACTTGAGATAGATATAGCTGGCACAACTTTAACAGGTGGTGAAGATTTAATTGACTTTCAGTTAGCTGGTAAAAACGATAAATTATTGGAATCATTGTCTGATTATAAGTTTCTGTTATTCCCTGGCGACACGATTACTGTGGGGATTCAAAGTGCTAACAGTGCTACGTTTAAAGGATCATTGTTGATAAAAGAGATTTTTTGAAGTTATTTTGTCTTTTCTATTATAAAGAGTTAATATGAAATAAGCTAACATAACTAAGGAGAATATATTATGAGTTCAACTAATGGGCAAAAACCGCCTGCGTTTTATCAAGGTGGGAGTATTACGTTTAATACGCCTGCTTCTACAACAATAGCGGCTACAACTACAGCGGCTATTCCCGCTAATATTAATAGAAAGTATTTAACTGTTACTAATGACTCAGACGAGGTTATGTATTTAGCATGGGGTAACGCAGCTGTGATGAATAAGGGTATTCGTTTAAATGCAGCTGGGGGTAGTGAATCGTTTATAGGGCCAAGTATATTTCAAGCAGCGCTTAATGCTATTTGTGCTTCTGGGACAAAAGTTCTAATTTACCAAGAAGGCGAATAAATGCCAGCTTTAAAACGAACCACATTTGATAAGGACCATTACCATATTGTCTATATACTTGACGATGGGACAGGCACTACTTCACCTCATGAAGAAGATGGGCATATTCATGATGTAATATTTAAGCCTGAAGAACCTTCTATAGGAGAAGACGGATTACCTATTCCTCCTGCTGAGCCTGTTGAAGGTGAGATTGTTGATGAGTTTGGTGATTTTGAATTATTAGAATCCAATGGTCATTCACATAATATTATAGAAATTTTGCATGATGACGTTCCAGACCCTTTAGTTGATATGTCTGATGAAGATTTACTGAAAGAAGTGAGCACTCTACATAGGCAAGCTAGGGCAATCGATAAGGACTTTATCAATAGAGGTAACTTAGCTGTTGATTTTTATAACGGGAAGCAATGGGATGTTGAAACAGCTACGCTCCTTAAGAAAAATAAACGAGCGTGTGTAACTGTTAATGAAATCAAGCCTATTGTTCAGGTTCTTTCTGGTCATCAACGCCAAAATAGAACGGACATAAAGACGTTCCCAATAGAGGACGCTGATCCAAGAGGTTCTGAAATAGTTAATGTTATTTTGAAGTACATCCTAGATAAATCAAATTATGCTCAACATGAATCTAAGGTATTTATGGACCAAGTAAAGGTTGGGCGTGGTTGCTTTGATGTATTTGTTTCGTTTGATAAAAATACAGAAGGCGACATTAATATTGTGCGCTATAAATGGGACCAAATTGTGTTCGGCCCCCATATGTATGAAGATATTTCCGACTTAGAGTACTTGGTTAAGACCAAGTGGTACTCAAAAGCTAAATTATCGTCTATGTACCCTGACAAAAAGGACGAACTTGATTTAGACATGACTAATTATGAAAAAGATGAGTCTTCTGGGGACTCTGTTAACATAAATATAGACGGCGATCAGTATGACGCTAAGAATAAAATACTTGAGGCTGATTATGATGGTTCATTACTTGTTGATGTTCAAAAGAAATCATTTAAACTATTAGAATTATGGCGAAAGCGTTATAGCGAGATATCCGTTTTGATTAATATTAACGATACTGAAAATGAGTTTATTTACGAAGAGAGTGCAAGCCTTTCTAAAGAAGACTTGAAAAAAGCTGGCTCTATACAAGGCATGGAAATCCGTAAAGTTCCTAACTGGCAGATGGAAGTTATTGCTATAGCTGGTAAAACTGTACTGGATAAACGTGTTTCAAAATTAGGTGAATTTAATAGTATCCCCGTGTACGCATCTAAGGATGATTCGTATGTTGAAGGTAAAATTGAACCGTTAATTGATCTTCAAAAAGAAATTAACAAACGTACTAGCCAGGCAATTGACATTGTTAACACAGCTATAAATGATGGGTGGCTTTATGAAGAACAGACGTTTGCAGGTAAAGAAGAAGAGGCTAAGTTTCTTAATGATGTAAATACACCTGGTTGGGCTATTAAAGTTACTGATTTAAAAAATCCACCAGTAAAAGTTGAACGTGGCAGGTTCCCTGCTGAGCTTGTTAATATGAGGGAGATAGCTTCATCTAAAATGAAAGATTTAGCTGGCATTACTAATGAGGTTTTAGGGCAGGAGTCAAACGCTAAGTCTGGGGTGGCTATAGCTAGGCGTCTTAGACAGGGTTTAACTGTTAACGATTATTTATTTGATAACCTTTCACTTGCTAAGAAGCAGTTGGGTAGAGTTCTAATAAAAATGGTTCAAGATGTTTATACTGTAGATCGCATAGAGAAGATCCTTCATGATAGAAATGCTATAGAGCCTTTCCAGTTGTTAGACGATGGTGAGATGAAAGACTTTTCTGAAATTAATGAAAAAACGATTAGGCGTTTCCTTACAAATGTAGACTTCACTAAATACGATGTGTCTATATCAGAGTCTGCTAACAGTCCAACGAGAAACCTTGATAGATTCATGACGTTCACTGAGTTGATCAATTCTGGATCTCTTAATGAAATAACGATTGATCTTGCTAAACAAGCGGGTATCGTTAGTCCTTCTGATGCTGAAAAATATAAGAAAATGCTAGCGGATCAAGCGGCTTCTGAAGCTGAAGCTCAAGAACGTGATAGACAGGCTCAAAATGAACGTACTGTTTTAGCTAAAGGCGTTAACCCTAAAACAGGTCAGCCTTATACATCTGAAGGTCAGCCTCAATAACACTTAGTTATCCACAGGATATACACAAGTTGTAAACAGGTTATCCACAGTGTATGATTATAAGTAAGATACAGTTCTTAAAGATACCGGAGGAAAAAAGTCATGGATACCGAAATGTTAACTACTAATGAGACAGATACAGCTGAAGAGTCAATAATTAGCGATACAGAAACAAGTCAAGAGGGAGAAAGTTCAGAGTCTGAACAAGTAAGCCTAGAAAATATTTCAGAGGACGATATTTCATCACTAAGTGATGAAGAACTTGAGGGCCTTAGAAATCAAACTGTAAATGAAGAATCAGAAACTGGTGAGGAATCACAAGGTGACGATACTGAAAAATCAGTTGTTCAGGGGAAATCATCTAAACCAACTAAACCGAAAGATCAGATGACGACTTCAGAAAGAATGGAAATGCTCGAAAAGCAAATTGAAGTCTTAGAGAAGGTCAAAGGCGATAGAGGCACCCATATTGAGAAACAGGACTCAGTTATTTCGGGCCTTAAATCAAAACTTGATTCTCTTTCAGAACACCGAAATAAACTTGATAAAAAAACAAGTAATCAAAGTTATTGGGAAGACCCAAACGGTGCTATGGATGCTAAGGTTGAAAAAGTTCAAGTTGAACAACAGATTGCACAAGCCGAATCGGAGTTGGCATATCGGGAAAATAAAGAGTCAATAACGCAGGTGTTCCCTGATTTTGAGGATTGCGTTGAAGATCTTGTCGAATATTTTAAAGTAGCTGACCCTGCACGCGAAATTGTTAAAGATGGTAAAAAAGTAATTGTTGGTACACACGCCGAGGCTATAGCCGCATTTAAAAAAGACCCATTTATGATGAAAAGCGACATAGCTATTGCCACTGTTAAAGCAGCACGAATATTTAAATCAGAAAAACTGCAAAAACAGAAAGTAGAGCTATTAAAGAATAAGCCACGCCAAATATTAGATAAGGTCAACAAAGCCGCTCAATACAGAACAGCTACGTCTGCTCCTGGAGGAACGTCTGAAAGTAATGCTTCAGATGTTAGCTCAGCCGATATATCAAAGATGTCAGGCAAAGAATTGCAGAGTTTTATTATTTCATCAAGAAAACAATTAGGAAGGTGACGTTAAATGTCAGTAACACAATTTGGTACTAATAACGCTTTAACTCGTAAGTTATGGCTAGCAGAAAATGAACAATTATTTCGTGACGCAGCAAAGGAATCTTATTTCTTACCTCGTTTCGGATCAGAAGGTAATGGAAGCATTATTTATGAAAAGAAAGATTTAGTTAAAGGTGGTGGAGACAAATTAACCTTTGGTATCCGCATGAGACTTAGTGGTGCAGGTGTAGGCGCAGGTCAAACACTTGAAGGTAATGAAGAGTCTTTAACTACTCATAGTTATTCTGTAGTCATGGATAGAATTAGACATGGTGTTCGTGTTGAAAACGGATTGTCAAAACAACGTGTTCAAGCTGACATGGAAAAAGAAGCTAGAGAAGGCTTAAAAGATTGGATGGCAGAGAAAATTGACGAAAAACTTTTCGCTGCTTTAAGAGCTACGCCAACAACTGTTTGGTATAGTAATAATGGCGTTCCAACTAAGGATACTGCTGCTAATGCTAAAGCTGCTATGAATGCGTCTGAAGATAAAATAACACCGAAATTAATTCGCGCTGTTAAAACTTGGGCCATGACTGGTGGTAATAGAGCACAGTCTCCACTTCGTCCTATTAAAATTAATGGTAAAAACCATTTTGTATTAGTATGTCATCCTGATGCTGTTTATGATCTTAAAAATGATTCTACTTATACACAGTATTTAAGAGAAGCTGAAGCTAGAGGTAAGGAAAACCCAATTTTCAGTGGCGCTATTGCAGTTATTGATAATGTTATTATCCATGAGCATGAGAGTGCTTATATCGCTACTGACGGTGGCGGTGCATCTGTTCCTTATGCTGAATGTTTCTTCATGGGTGCTCAAGCACTTTGTTGGGGTTGGGGTATGAGAGAAGAAATGACTCAAGAGAGTTTTGATTATGGTGAGCAAGCTGGATTTGGATTAGGACTTAACTACGCTGTAGGTAAAACTCAGTTTAACAGTCTTGACTATGGTAGTGTTGGTGTTTTTGTTGGCAGAACTCAAGTTTCTGACGCATAATAAGGAGATTAAATTATGGCTAATGTAACAGTTATGAAACAAGATTATATCCGTTCAGGACTTCACTTAGTGGAGCAAACTGTTCATATAACTCTTGATTTTGATACGAATAATGTAGGTGCAGCTGATACTGTGGATATCGCAGATTTACCTGTTTCTGATGGAAGTTTTTTAGTTCCAACTGAATTTTTAGTTCAAGTTGAAACAGCTGATGGTGAAACGGCAACTGCTGACTTTGGTTTAAAACCAACATCAGGGTCTTCTTTTACAGCTGATCCTAACGGATTAAATGATGCTGTTGATTTAGATTCAGCTGCTGTAAGTCAAGGTGTTGTTGGTACTGACGCTCAAATGGGTGCTCGTATTGACATTGATAATGGGGCAACTTTGTATATGACAGCCGACCATGCTCTTGAAGATGGTAAAGCTCATGTAACGTTGAAGTATTTTACTGTTGATTCTGATGCAGACTTTAGTTCTTAATTAGAAAATTCAGTCTGGGTACAATCAAGATGCTAATTATAGTAAGGGGGCCTTCGGGCCCCTCGCATCTATTTAAAAGGAGATTAAATTGACTATTCTTAAACCTAATGGCCATAGCCAAAAAGATTTACAAGCTTGGATCGTTAATGTAACGACAGCTGTAAATGAATTGATTGATGACCACGCAACATCTATTACAGAGGTAACAGCTATTGGAACATCTTTAGCTAGCGTTAAAGCTATCTATGATGCACATACTCATGAGTGCCCTGGATCAAGTTTTGCTGCTTCTCGTTGTTCTACACCAGATACAGGCGCTGCTGAAAATAGTTTAGCTGCTTCTGCTGCTTCTGCTATCACAGATACGTCTGGAAGTTCAGTTCCTGCAACATTAACTGCTTCAGATCCTGGCACAGTTAATGGCGACGAGGTTTCTGTAACTTAGTTATGTCAGTCAACGATTGGACACTAACTAGAGCTGAAATTATAAATTTAGCACTTCGTCTAATTGGTGTTCTCCCTACAGGGGAGGACACTTCGTCTGACTTCATCACGAACCAGACTGACGAAGCACAAAACGCTCTTAATATGATATTAAGTGGCATTCAAAATGAAACAACTCAACCTTTTAGACGAAAACAATTTTCTGCTCCATTAGTGGCATCAGAAGAAGTAACTGGTTCTGATAGTAGTGTATATACATCTCGTAAAACACATACGAGTCCTAACGCTGCTACATGGGTTTTATCAACAGCATATTCAAAAGGTGATTTAGTTTTTCCTTCAAGTAGAGGCGGTTACTATTATCAAGCACAGGGCGCTGGTACTTCTGATAGTTCGGAACCTACGTTCCCTGTACAACCAGGGTCCACTGTTGTTGATAACGATATTACATGGAAAGCATTTCCTGACAGCAAGCCTGTTACAGGGGCATCTTATAAAGAGTTCTGGGAGCTAACGGGTTCGACTGGTAGTGTTTATGCACAAAATACCCAATATAGAACAATATCTGATGTTCAGCTTGACCCTAACGTTCTATCAGTTAATAAAGTTTGGTATAGAGAAGATTCTGATAGGGATGTTAAATTAGAGCTTATCTCTCGTGACACGTATTTGAATATTTCAGATAAGATTGAAACGGGTGAGCCTATCTATGCTTACTTTGACGATACTTTTGTTCCAAAATTAAAGCTGTGGCCAAAGCCAGATACGACTAACTATTTAATTATGTATGATGCCGTTACTGTGTTCAATGATATGGACTTGGGAGCCGATACAGGTGCTAGCACTGAGAACTTCCTAAAAAGATGGATACGGTTTTTGTCTTATGAGTTGGCTGTTCATTTAGGTGAAGAGTACCAGATCAAAGAGTCAAAGATACTTAGGTTAGAGAGAAAAGCGGACAAGTATAAAAAGTTTGCTATAATGAAAGACGGAGAATCAGTAGAGCGTCGCTTCACAAAGGGTGCCTACTAAAAAATAGGGAGTTATTATTATGAAAGTTAATGTTAAAGAGTTAGTTAAAGAATTAAACGGGGAACCGTTTTTAGAGAAAATAGTAAAAGCAGTAGACGATAAAGGTAATGCAACTGAAGTTGTAGAGAAGCCTGTTATTGTTGGAAAGCTAATGATTAATGCTCTTATGGCAAACTATCGTGATGATGATAAATGTAGTGGTGAAGATAAAATTAAACGTTATAAATTATCTGAAAAGATACAAGAATCTACAGATTCAATTGAGATAAGTGTTGATGATATTTCTTTTATTAAGAAGTACGTTAATAAGGCAGGATTCAGCCCTCTATTATACACTAGAGTTCACCAGGTATTAGAAGGCGAATAAACTAAATAATACGTTATAGGAGATTAGTAGCATGGCAAGTAAAGGCGCACAGGTTGAAGCTGCTTTAGCAGGTTATTTAAATAAAGCAGGTAACCCACTTGCAGGTGGTAAGGTGTGGACGTATGAAGCTGGTACTTCTACTGAAGCGACTACTTGGACAGATGTAGATAAAAACGTTGCTCATGCTAATCCTATTATATTAGATGCTCAAGGTCAGGCTCTTATTTATGGTGACGGTCTTTATAAGTTTGTATTTAAAAATTCTAATGACGCTACTATAGATACAAAAGATTACCTTCAGTATTTCTTTATATCCGCAACTATAACAACTGCAACAGAAATTACTGCTGCTGACTCTACTGGCATCACATTTAAAGATGATGGTGGTAATACAGGTATCACTTTAAAGGATGGCGGTAATGTTGGTATAAAATCCGACACTAACCCGCAAACAGCACTTGGAGTAGCCGATTCAGATACAACCGCTTATGCTAGTTCAATATCTGTTACGGCAATAGCTTCAGATGTTCTTAGGCTACGCAACATAGATGCTTCTGCTGGCTTTACATCCATCATTACAGAAGCTGGTTCTGGTAACCCTGGGATATCTAGGTTAATTACTGAAAAAGTAACCACCGATGAAACTAATTTTTATATTCAATTAAAAGACGGGTCAGATGCCGCCAATACAGTTACGCAGTTAACGTTAACATCAGAAGGTGACTTAACATTAGGGAATAGCGTTAACGTTGGAAACATTAAAGCTTCAGCTAATACAATAGAGTCCATTTCTGGGCATTTAAACTTAAACCCCGTTGCAGGATCAACCGTTATAATTGACGGTGGGGCAACATTCGATGGGACCATATTAACTGGTCTTACTCAAGTAACAGGAACGTTACAAACAGCTGCACAACCCAATATAACGTCAGTAGGCGCACTAGACGGTGGGTCAATAACATCTAACTTTGGAAGCATCGATAACGGTGTTTCTAACATAACAACTGGTGGCATAATTACTATAGATGTTGATGGGACAGCTGAGAATGCTGCTGGATCATTAACTTTGGGAGCTGGAAATGACGCGGGTATTTTCTTTGATGGTACTAATTTGGTTGTTATTACTAATGGGGCTGGTGCCTCTGGAATAATATTTGATTCTGAAGATGACACACTTGAGATTAAAGGGTCGGGTGTATTACAAGCAACATTTGATACAAGTGGTTTAAACTTAGTAACTGGTGATTATTATTCAATTGCTGGTTCTAGTGTGTTAAACGCAACTACTTTAGGAACAGCTATTATTACATCTAGCCTAACTAGCGTTGGCGCTTTAAATTCTGGGTCTATTACTTCAGGATTTGGAGCAATAGATAACGGGTCTTCTGCCATTACAACTACTGGCACTATAACGGGTGGGACGTTAACCGATGGGACGTTTGCATCAACAGCAGGTGCCGTAACTGGTCTTACGACTTTAACTGTAGATAATATAGTTGTAAACGGGAATAATATTAGTACCTCTACTGGAAACTTAACATTAACGCCAGTTGCAGGTTCGGCTGTTGTAATTGATGGAGCGGCTAGCTTTGACGCTGGTGTTGTTACAGGGATTACAGCGTTAACGGCTACGGCTATAACAGGAACCCTTCAAACGGCTGCTCAAGCCAATGTTACTAGTTTAGGTACTCTAACTTCTCTTAATGTGTCAGGTGGTGGATCACAGGCCGCTTTAGTAACTGGAACTATTCTAGGTTTATTTAATTCAGTTGCGGCTGGTACTGATTGTTACTTTAATATCCAATCTGGAACTACTGGTACTGCTGGGATCACGTTAGGGGATTCAGTTAATGACGATGTAGCTTATATTAGATACGACAATAATACGTCATTGCTAGAATTTGTAAATTCAGGTAGTTCGGCTGTTTGCGTTACATCAACAGGGTCTGTTGGCATAGGTGGTGAGTCGGCCCCTGATGGCGTGTTAACTATACAAGGTGGATCTAGTGGTAACGCCTTTACAATTAAAAACTCAGATATGGCTCATGGGATAACAACTGTTTCAGAAACAGACACTACTTTAGAATTTGACATTAGAGATTCAGGAAGCACTATTAATGCGTTCACTGATATTGGCAACACCACCCCTTTAACTATACGAGGTATTGTTGATACAGCTTCAACTCCTTCAGGTGGTGGTATACAGATTATTGCTTCTGCAAAAAGCGGGACAGGTCTTACAACAATAGGGTCTTCTGGCACATTGTTTTCAGTTGCAAATGACACTTCCACTAAATTTTCAATTACTGCTAATGGTGGAATTATATCTAACACTAATCTATTTGTTGCAGATGATGTTAATAGTAGAGTTGGCATTGGAACAGCGACCCCTAACTTTACATTACAAATGGACTCAGGAAGAGCAGATGCGACTTTTGATGAGAATGATTTAACGACTTGGGCTGACTTTAAAATACAGGCAGAAACAGCAACAGGTAATGCTAGGGGTATATACTTTGATTTTGATAGTGACACAGGTAATGACAAAGGTTGTGGAATTATTGGTATTAGTGGCGGGGCTACTGGTGGTAATGGTTCATTGGGGTTTATTACTACCGCTGGTAATACGTCGGCAGAGAGTATGCGCATTATTAAAACGGGTGAGGTCGGTATTGGAGTAATAGTACCTACGGCTCAGTTGCATGTTTGTCAGGATAGTACTACTGGCGCAATACCTGTTCTAAAACTAGATCAGGGTGATGCAGATCAACCACTTGTTGATTTCATTGGTATAGCAGCAGCTAACTCAACCAATACTGTATCAACGCTTACAACAAGTGGCGCAACAACTCACCACTTGCAAGTATATGTAAATGGGGTTAAATCGTGGATAGCTACAAGTACAAATGCGCCAACTTAAATAAAAAGGAATTAATATGAAAATAACACTTATGAGAGTTTCGTACATGGTTGATTGTGTTTTTGGGACTTTAATCGATTCTATAACGGGAATGCCAATATGTAATACGTTAGAACGCCCAATGAGAAATAATGAATCAGGTGAGTCATGCATACCTGCTGGCGTATATGTTTGTAGTTTTTATTCTGGAGATAAACACAAAAATGTTTATATGGTTAATGATGTACCTGGGAGAGAAGCTATTCTTATTCATATCGGGAATACGGTTAAAGACACTACAGGTTGTATCCTGCCTGGGCAAGAGTTCGGAGTATTAAATGGACTTCCAGCTGTGTTACAATCAAAAGTAGCGATGACTAAGCTTCATAACATAGTAAAAAGATCTGATTTTTTATTAGAGATCAAAGGATGATTAAAATGACACGTTTTTTTAAAAAGATAACTGAATATATATCTTATTTGTACTTGCTAGTTGCTGATAGGAAAAATGCTATTTATGTAAAAATGGCAATGAGTATTGGAAACGAGATTGCTAAGAACACAAAGACAGATATGGACGATAAGGTAATGGCTTATCTTGCTACTTATATTTCTAAAGAAACGAGATCATTAGATGAAGATGGCGTTAAGAAGTTATCCAGCGTGATAAACTCAAAAACTAAAGGAACTTTAAAGGATGTGTTAGTTTCAATAGACTCAAGAAACGGTATAAAACTTGGAATCCCATTTGGATCTGTGAGATACAACCCTAAAGACGGTTCTGTTTCATTTGGTAAAAGCACAGGTATCTAATGCCTTTTGCTTCGATACCTCTTAATACAAAACCGTACCAAAACGTCAGTGGTATAGCCAATAGCGTAGCAAACGAAAGTTATATTAATGGTATTTTAGTGCCTAGAGATTCAGGTGGTTTTGTTGGCAAAAGACGTCCAGGACTGCTTTTATTTAAAGACATTGGATCAAGTGCCAAAATAGATGGTGTTTACTGGTGGGCAAAGAAAAGTGTACTGATGGTTGTTTCAGGTGGGGCTATTTATAAAATAACAGATACTTCCGGTACAACTGTTTCATTAGGTGGTGTTTCATTACAGACAGATGTTAAGGTTGTTTTTGCAGAAGCTAGCAATGGTGGGACTGACTATGTTTTCATGACGAATGGAAGCCAAATAGCTTTCACAGATGGTACAACGGCCCCTGCATTTATATCTGATGTAGATGCTCCAACGACATGCACATTCATAGCCTTTATTGACCAATATATAGTTGCTAACGATACTACTAATGATAAGTTTTATTACTCGGATACTGGCGACCCTTTCAGTTGGTCAAGTTTGGCTTTTGCTACAGCTGAATCAAACTTTGATATATCTAAGATGCTTTTAACTGAGAATAGAAATATTATTATTTTTGGTGAAGCGTCTGTTGAGTTTTGGTATAACGATGGTAAGACACCCTTTACAAGAAGAAACGATATATTTATAAACGAAGGAACTTTTTCTCCTTATTCTGTTAGTAGCACCCCTAAAGGAATATTCTTTTTAAACAATAATAGAGAAGTAATGCTGTTGTCTTTAACAGGATCTGTCGTGAAGGTTTCAACACCATTTGATGCGACTATTCAGGGATTGGCAACTACTAGTGATGCATTTGGGGATTCGTACCTTGTAGGTGGTAAAGGGTTTTATGTGCTCACATTCCCAACTGACGAGAAAACGTATGTTTATGATTACATTAACGATTACTGGGCAGAATGGGCATATTGGGCTTCGTCTGCTTTTGCCCGATATAGAGGGAATAACTACACATATGCAGCTGGGTGGAACCTACACATTGTAGGGGATTACAACGATGATAAGTTATACAAGTCATCTTTTGATTATTACGATGATAACGGAACTCTTATGAAGTGGTTAAGGGTTAGCGGTAATGTTGACCATGGATCTCTTGGCCAAAGAAAGATGAATATTAGAACAACGTTTAGAATTAAGTCGGGTCATACGATAACTGGTAATGCGATGCCCTACTATATGTATAGACGTAACGCTGATCAGAGAGGGTGGTCTAATGAACATCTTATACCTGCCCAAAAATTAGGTAATAATTACCCTGAGTCTAAGCTATATAGACAAGGTCATTACAATGTAATACAGCATGAAATATCGTGTACAGATGCTATTGATGTTGAATTTATCGAGGCATTTGAGGAGTTCGAGGTATTTGAATAATGACAGTAAAAATATCGGCTCCAATTGGTTTATTCGAGGACAGTTTATTAGAAAAGGATTGGTTTTTTAATGTATATCGTAAACTCACTGAAGATCTTAAAACAAAGACTTTTACTGATTTTGTGCCTACTTTATCTGGTAGTGGCAGCATGTCTATTTCTAGCAGCGTCATTAATTTGGCTCGGTATGCTGCTATTGGCGAACTTGTGTTTATCGAGTTATCCGCAACATTTACCATTGGGGGAACCCCCGATTTAAGTGTTAATTTAGATTTGCCATTAACGGCTAGTGGCTCTGTGATTTTGCCAGCGGTTGTTGTAGATGGTGGAAATGAATTAAGTGGATTTGCA
>TARA_R110000744_G_scaffold69536_3_pt1 | contig 17102 bp, 20 predicted proteins | sample TARA_R110000744 | Tara Oceans TARA_R110000744 (sample SAMEA4398083) | marine metagenome | biome: Polar Biome; feature: [DCM] deep chlorophyll maximum layer (ENVO:01000326); material: water (ENVO:00002006), including particulate matter (ENVO:01000060) such as... | depth 36 m | reverse complement strand
GAGATTGCTCTCCCCTTATTCTTAACTATAACTAGGATGTTCACTCTCCTGTGTATTTATTCCAATGACCTATGTGTAGGTGTTCAACACCTTTAGTTGTCATTACAGAGAAAAGGTCATACTCTGACCCTTTTGTAGTTTGTTCAACCAGCTTTATTTCAGCTATGTCTTCTGAACCACTGTCTAGTAGTAGTACTTCAGAGTATTCTTTAGTCTGTGTATTGTATCCATTTAGCATAGATAGACTTTCTGTGCCACTAGGCAGTATTGTTTTAGATGTAAAGTTCATTGTTATAATTGGTTAAATGGTTAATGTTAGAGGAGTTTGTTAAATACATAAGTAGGTATTAAGACTTTTATAATCTCTCTTAATCCTTCATTGTCTGTAGCTATATCTCCATCCATAGAGTAAGAGCTGAATATAAATTTAACAGTTACTCCATCAATCTTAATGTTACCTGAGATAGTGTCAGAAAACTTTATCTCTTTCTTTACATATTCATTAGCTACAAAAGCTGTCATATATGTAGCTCTTATTAGAGGCTTATCTGTTAGTGTTATTTCTATATTCATACTCTTAATTAGTTAAATGGTTAATGTTAGATTAGTTAGAGGAGTTTTGTAGTTCAAGCTCCTCTAATTGTCTTTGTCTCTCTTCTTCTACTTCTTGATATGACCAAGGTTCAAAGGCTGGTGTGTTGTTACTGTTCATACTCTTAATTAGTTAAGGTAATTAGTATTTGTTTATCTCCTCTTGTATTGAGTAACCTATTAGTATAGTAGGTATACTTAATAGTACAAAGAGATATATAGTCAGTTGATGAATTGATTCTTCTGTTGAAGTCAGAACCATCCCTTGCTGCAGTTCACCTGCTGTGAGAGGTGCTGTGAGAGTGAAGAGAACAGAAGTCAAGATGATGAGAGAAAATAGAACGATGTACAAAAATACTTTCATTGTTATAATTAATTAATAGTGCTGTGGGAAAATTCCCTTTGAGAACTGCCAGGGGGGCATTTGTTTCTCAAAAATAAGTTCGGAAAATTTGTTAGGGTAGATTACACTCTCACTAACTTTTCAAAAATTATATACCTAGAAAATTTTTTTTTTATAAAAATTACACATATATAAACCTTGGTGTAAGGTGTGACATACATTAGAGGTGTTATCTGTAAACTATACTTTGTGTTACTGGGGAAAGCTAAAAGAAAAAAGAACCAAAAAAGAAAACTGCATTTCTATAGCTTTATATTTTAAGTGAGGCTGTTTGTTTGTGTTTGTTCTATGAACAATAAAGCAAAACTGCTTATGCGAAGTTACAGGTATTTTTTGGATTTTGATACTCTTTGGGGATAAATACTTTAATTATTTATTTTCCAAATATTTGTATAAATAGTTTAAAGTGTTAATATTTATACTTAACTTTGCTTCATATTAAAATGAACACAAAATGAATAAAATAGAATTAATGCTTATAGCATTGAGAGACAGTTATGAAAATATGTATGAGATATTTACAGAAGGGTCTTGTTTTCAACTGTACTTAGTATTAAAAGCATTACACCCAGAAGCTGTACCTTATTGGTCAGACAAACAAAATCATGCTGTTACTAAAGTTGGAGAGTTTTACTATGACATAGGAGGTATATTAAATACCAAGCATGTAGAATCTCCAGAGCAAGGAGCATATTATATAGTTACCCCTGAAAAAATTGCAGGGTATAGCTTGTTAAAATATACTTCTAAAGAAGAGTCAAGAGATATTACAATAGAGAGATATGAACATAATTAGAAAAAGCTTTGAGCTTAATCCAAAAGATTACTATGTGAAACATATTAGTATTGTTAATGCAGTACTGACTAATTCACTAACTAATAAAGAGATTGAAGTGTTGGCATCATTCATGGTTGCCGATTCAAAATTAACTGAAGACGATAGATTTAACACTCTTGTTAGAAAACAAGTAATGAAAGATTTATCTTTATCACCAGGGGGACTTGGAAATTATTTAAAGTCTATGATTAAAAAAGGATTTTTAAATAAAAGTAAAATTACAAATAGGATTACTATTTTAGAGTATTTAATGCCAGATAATATTGGCCAAGGTTATCAATTTAAATTAATAAAAAAAGAAGAATGAGTGAATTAAAACTAGTCTATGATATAAGCAGTTTACCAAACGGTAGTTCTGTAGAACAGATTATAAGTATTTATAAAGACCACAATGTTGTTTTTTATGACAGCTTACTAGGCAAAGAACCAAAGATATTTTCTGATACAGAAGAAGAAATTGAAGTAGAAATGATAGATATGAAAGGTAAAGAATTAAAGTCTTCCCCTGTTAAATCAACTAAAAAGAAGTGATAATTAAAAACCAAGACCTCATAGAAGAATTTTACTTACAGGAAAGAGATAAATACCCTGGAGTAAGCTTAGAAGAGTTTAAAGATATTATCACTTCTCCTTGGCAGTATGTCAAACAAGAAATGGAAACAAGTGAGTTGCCTACAATTAGACTAAAGTATTTTGGTACATTCCAAGTTTATGAAGGTAGGGCCAGAAACATGTTACACAATTTTAAAAGAAGAATGAAATTTCACAGAATAGGAAGAGAAGAATTTGAAACTAAAAAAACAATGCTTGAAAATTATTTAAAAAAAACATAAAGATGCTACTTAAAAACATATTATATTATATACAAGGGAATATTAGATATTTATTTTGGTATTCACCCTATTTTCACAAGTTCATAAGACTCCATATAAGAGAGCAAATAGAATACAGGCTAACAGTTATGAATCAAGATTGTTATAACGAAGGAGCTTGTATTGAATGTGGTTGTACTACGATACAATTGCAAATGTGTAATAAACCTTGTTCTGGCGACTGTTATGTTGGTATGATGAACAAAGCCGACTGGTTAGCTTCAGAAGAAAGAAAATTATATGAAGTGGGAAACAAAAAATAAAAATATAGGAGATACATACAGTGGTAAAAAAGTTACTATAACTTTTAAAGCTTTACAAGAATTACCACATATAAATCTTATAAAATCTTCTTGTAGTTGTACTACTCCTATTTTTGACTCTGTTTCAAATGTAATAAGAGTAGTATTTAGACCAGGCCAAATACCGAAGCATCTTACAAGCCAAGGTTGGTTTACTCTAACACAAAAAATAACTATAATGTATGTAAATGGCGAAAAAGATATATTAAGTTTTAAAACAAAAATTTACAAAGAAAAAAAATGAACACATCAGTAAAATCATATACAGATAAACAGCTACTTGATAGAGTAGCATCATTACCAACTTTTAAAGGGTTTCCTTTGGGGTTTTTTGTAATATACATTAGGTCTAGTGAAGATACGTTCAATGAATTTGATGATAAAAGATATACATATTACTTCAAAGAAAATATGCTAAGACCTAAATTTATTAGAGTTGACAGTTGTACTACTAACACTGGCAGCTTTGGTTTATCTAGTTTTAAAAAGTATAATTCTCTAGGTGCAGCAGTATTAAAATCTGACCACATGGTTTATGATGCTTTTGTTTTAGGTGTATCTAAAGGAAGAGTTTGTTATAGAGAACACAAAGCTTGGGGTCACTACAGAGATAATAATAAAAACAAAAAAGTAGAAGAGACAGGACCACTTTACATAAAAAAGATTTATGCTCACATACATGGAGTTAAGTCTAGGTATAAAATTATAAGGTATATTCAAAATTGGTCTACTGGATGTTTAGTAGATAATAACACACCAGCCTGGTTAGCTTGGCTAAATGTATTAAAAGGACAAAAATATTTAACGGCAGCTATACTAAAAGAATTTTAATGTCACACTTATTTAAAATAGAAGGTAAAGTAGTTTTTCCTAACCCAGAAACTTTACTTATATCTCCTTTTAAGGATATATGGGAAAGAGATACTAGTGAAGGTAAAGCAAATGCTCTAGAAGACTTAGCTTATGCTGAGTTTATGGTGTCAATGTTAAAAACTAATCCTTACAGGCAATATCCCCCTGGTAAAAAAGAAGAAGTGATAATAGAGGCAGTTATTACAAGAAAAAACTGGACACCTGATGAACTAGTTACAAAAGCTATGCATGAAATAGTAGATATGCAAAGAAAAGGGTCTACTACTTATAATTACTATATGTCTGCAAAGAATGCAACTGAAAAGTTATCTAGGTTTTTTAATGAGGTTGATATTACAGAAGTCAACCCAAAAACTATGAACCCTATTTATAAACCAAGAGATATTACATCAGCTTTAAATGATGTAGAAAAAAACTTAGCCAACTTAAAAGCTTTAGAAAAAAAGGTTGAAGAAGAACTTTTTGAGAGTACAAAAAATAGGTCTGATAAAAAAATATCACCTTTTGCTGAACCTGGAAGTATAAACTAATGGCTGATGTATATGAACAGGGTAAACTAGATGAAATTAGAAACCCCGATGGGACTTGGATAAATACTTTTGGTTTTAGAGAAGCTGGTAGTCATTTTAAAAAACATAGTTACTATTGTGCTGACCCTTGGGAAACTCCTGCTTGGTATGATTATTGGAAAGAAGAAAGACAAAGGTGCATTAATGGTTACACTGTAGGTGGAGCTAAAATTCCTGGGGAGTATTATTTTTATCTAAATTATTGCCCTATCATGAAAGTGGAAGATACTACTCTTTCAATATCTGATAAGATATCTGGTTTCCCTGATTTTTGGGATGGAGATTATAATTACTTTTGGGTTAGGGAAATAGCTAGAAAAGGTGTGTTTTCAGCTGCTAAAGATAATGAAGAAAAAGAAGTTATTATTAACTTACCTAGTAAAGAACAAGCTGTAGAGCTAAAAAGATTATTTGAGTCCTTATATCTTGAAGTAAAAATTGAAGCTAATTATCTTACAGGAGGTTACAACCTTATTGTAGGTAAGTCAAGAAGAAAGGGTTACTCTTATAAAAATGGTTCTATTGGAGCATATAACTTTTTTACAAAACCAAATAAAAGAACTATATTTAATGGTTATGAGAAAAAATTCTTGTATCCTAGTGGTATAATGACAATGACTATTAGTTACATTAACTTTATTAATAATAATACAGGCTGGAGAATGCCTTCAGATGTTGTTAATAAGGCAGATGCAATTAGAGCGTCTTACATACAGTATAAAGATGGTGTAAAAATTGAAGGTGGTTTTATGTCTGAAGTATTAGCTATTACTTGTAAGGATAATGCTGATGCTAATAGAGGTAAAGATGCTTTGGATATTGTTATTGAAGAAGCTGGAGCATTTGGTACACCTGGATTATTAAAAGGTTTATATAAAGCCTCAGAAGATTGTGTAATGGCTGGAGCTATTAAAACAGGACTTCTTACAATATTTGGAACATCAGGAGATATGGAAGGAGGTACAGCAGATTATGCTGATATGCACTCTAGGCCTCTAGCTTTTGATTTACTACCTTTTAAAAACATTTGGGACAAAGGTATGGAAGATTCTCAATGTGGATTCTTTCATCCTATACAATGGAACATGGAGGGTTTTTATGATGAACAAGGTAATTCAAATCAGCAAGCTGCAAAAGACTTAGAACTATCTAAAAGAAAACAGTTAATAAAAGATGGTGCAACATCTTCTGAAATACAGGAAAGGATGCAAGAAAAACCTATTGGTCCATCTGAAGCTTTTTCTGCTGTATCAACAAATAATTTTCCTGTAGTAGAATTAAAACAACAACTGTTAAAAGTTAAATCAAATGACTTACAAAGAATAAAAGGTATTCCTGTAGACTTTATAACAGAAGATGGAGTAGTCATAGCTAGACCTATTCTATCTGGTAAAGCAAACCCTATTACTAGTTTACATAATATACCTACAGATAAAAGAGGGTGTCCCGTAATTTATGAACAACCTGTAAGTGATGCACCTTCAGGTTTGTATAAGATTGGTTATGACCCTATTAGGCAAGACCAAGGAACATCTCTTGCAGCTATTTCAGTGTACAAAGGAGTCCATATTGGAACACAATACCACAGTATAATAGTTGCTGAATACATTGGGAGAAAAGAATCAGCAGATGATATAGATAAGATAGCTGAATATTTTGCAGATTATTACAACACTAAAATAATGTATGAAAACGAGGTAACAGGTGTAAAAAACTATTTTAGAAGAATAAAAAGAATTAGCCTTTTAGCTTTACAACCTGATTCTGTAATCAGTAAAAATGTTAAATCTTCTAAAGTGGCCAGGGTATACGGCTGTCACATGAATATACAACTTAAAGATGCTGGTGAAAGGTATGTAAAAGATTGGTTGTTATCTATTCTAGACTACGATGAAAATGGTAATCCTGTTAGAGTTATAGATAAAATATACTCTATAAGATTGCTAGAAGAGTTAATCTCATACAACAGAAAAGGTAACTTTGACCTTATTTCTTCTTTGTTTATGTGTATGTTTCAAGTGCAAGAAGAAAGCCTTGGAAAAGAGTACAGTATAAAAAAAGAAAATAAAAATGGAAAAAAACTTTTAAGTATGATAGATAAAATGTATAAAAAGCGTTAAATTTGTACACTTGCTAATTACAAAATCAAACCATGTCTAAAAATAATAAATCAATAAACCAAAGATTAAGTAGAACTGAAAAAAATGCTGATAGTAAAGCTTGGTACAAAGAGTATATGGATTCTCTTGATGTTGGCCATGTAGACACTAAGTATGGTTTTGGAGAAGTTTCTGAATATAGAAGGATGAAAGTTAACTATGACCTGTTTAACAACATACTGGATTTAAAGAATTTTGAACATGTTTGTGAACCTTTTGGTTCTGAAGCTGGAGAGTTACCAGCAAAAATGGTTAATAGAGACATTGTGTCAGGTAAAATTAAAGCAATGCTTGGTATGGAAATGAAAAGACCATTTTCTTGGAAAGTAATAGCAACAAACGCAGAAGCCACTACTAGAAAAGAACAAGAAGAATTTGGAAAAATAAGAGAGTTTGTAGTAAACTCTATAGTTGAGCCAATTAGAACTAAAATTGAAGCTAAGTATCAACAAGAAGGGAAAGAAAAAGAATTAGGGGAAGAAGAAATGAAAAAAATTCAGCAACAAATTGCTGAAGAGACTAAAGCTAACACTCCTGATGAAGTTAACAGATACATGGAAAGAGAATATCAAGACCCTGCTGAAGTCTTGTCTCACCAGCTACTTGAATATTTAACACAAAAATGTGACTTAAAAAGAAAATTTAATAATGCTTTTAAACATGGTTTAATTTCTGCTAAAGAAGTAATGTATGTAGGTGTATTAAATGGTGAGCCTGAAGTTTGGAATGTTAATTCAATGAGATTTACATCTTACGGTGCTACTGATTCTGATTCAATAGAAGATGGTGAAGGAGGTATTTGTGAATATAAAATGACCCCTTCTGAAGTGATAACTTATTTAGGTAAAGAATTAAGTAAAGAAGAAATAGATTCTATTTATTCCTATTGGGGTGGAATAAGAGGTGTAAGTAACAACCAAGATTTTTTTGAGAATGATGAAAGGCATCAAGATTACGATGACAATTCTAATATTACAGTAATGCATGGTGTATGGAAATCTTTAAGAAAACTAGGATTTCTCACTTATATAGATGAACAAGAACAAGAGCAAGTAGTTATTGTAGGAGAAGAATATAAATTAGATAAAGAAGGAGGAGATATTAAATTAGAGTGGGAGTGGATTCCAGAAGTTTATGAGACTTGGAAAATTAAAGTGGGAGAACCTATATACACTAAAATGCAACCTGTTTCTGGACAATTTAAAGATTTAGATAATCTTTACTATTGTAAACTACCTTACTACGGAGTTATATATGATAATATGAACTCTGAGCCTACTTCTTTGATGGACAGGCTAAAAGTTTATCAATACTATTATAATATAGTTATGTATAGATTAGAACTATTACTAGCTTCTGATAAAGGTAAAAAAATATTAATGAATATTAATGCTATCCCTGATAGTGCAGGTATTGATATAGAAAAATGGCAATACTTTATGGAGAGTACTCCTTACATGTGGTATGACCCAAATGAAGAAGGTACAGGCTATGCAGATGCTAACTCTGTAGCAAAAGTTATGGATTTATCTTTAATATCTGATATACAAAAATACATTGAAATAGCTGAATACCTTAGAATACAGGCAGGAAGAAGTGTAGGAATAACAGAACAAGTTGAAGGTCAAATTGGTCCAAATGATGCTGTTAGAAATACACAACAAGCTTTAACTCAGTCCTCTCATATATTAGAGTTATATTTTGAAATGCATAATCACATGAAAAAAAATGTTATGCAAGCTCTTATTGAAACCGCTAAAATTGCTTACTCTGAAAATAGTCCAGAAAAACTTACTTATGTTTTAGATGATATGTCTAGAAAAACTATAAATATGGATGTTGCTATGTTAGATAATTCTACACTAGGATTATTTGTATCTAATTCTGCTAAAGCTGAAGAAGCTAAAGATTTAATTAGACAACTTACTCATGCTGCTATGCAAAATCAAACTATTGAATTATCTGATATAATAGCTACAGTTAGACAAGAAGGTATTGTTGAAGCTGAAGAAACACTTAAAGCTGCTGAAAAGAAAAGAAGAGAATTTGAAATGGCTAAAGATAAAGAAAATAATAAAGCTAGAGCTGAAGAAGCTGCTAGACTTGTAGAAAGAGAAAAAGAAAAACATGAAGAACAAAAAGAAATTGTTATTCTTAAAGAAGAAGAAAAAAGAAAAACTGTAATAACTCAAACTAGCCTTATGGGTATGTCTTTTAATCCAGATGCTGATGCAGACAAAGATGGAGTAAATGATTTCTTAGAAATAGCTAAACATGGTGTAGATGCAGATATTAAAAAATCTGCACAACAATTAGCCAGAGATGAGTTTGAACATAATAAAGAAATGGACAGAAGAAAAGCTGACCAAGACGATAAAAAAATATCAAATGATGCTAAAAAAATAGCTGCAGCTAAAAAATCTTAAAAAGGCTATTATACAAAAAAATAAAAAATTAAGTTAAAAACTTGAAAATTATTAATATTTATACTTAAATTTGTACTAATGGATAACGAAGATACAATTATAACCCCAGGACTTGATGGATTTCAAGGATGGGAAGAAATTTCTGACGAGAAAGACTTTTTTACACAAGACTCTACTGCTGAAGTAGAAGACGCAACTAGTAAAGAAAGCACAGAAGAAGAAGAAGAAGAAGATGACGAAATTGAAAAAGACTTAAAAAAAGTAACAGCAAAAAAAACTAAAGAGTCTAATTTTTTTGAACAATCTGATGAAGAAGATGCTGATAATGATGATGGAGAAAGTAATGATGGAGAAGGTGACAAACAAACAGGGGCTACTCACATAAGCACTTTAAATTTCTTAAAAGAAAAAGGGCTTTTAGAATACGAACTTGATGAAGGGGAAGAATTAACTGAAGCTAAAGCTGAAGAGTTAATGGAAAGTAATTATGATTCTGCTGTTGAAAGTAGAATTGATGAATTATTTGAAGATGTTCCTCAAATTGTAAAACAACTTAACTCTTATGTTCTTAAAGGGGGAGATGTAGGTGAATTTTTAAAACAAATGTCTAGTTCTAGCACATCTTCTATTACAGATGATATGGACTTAACAGTTGAAGACAATCAAATCACAGTTGTCAGAGAGATGCTTAAAGGGGAAGAAGATGAAGAGACTATAGAAGCTCAAATTGATTTCTTAAAAGACTCAGGCAAACTAGAAGCTTTTTCAAAAAGTAAACACAATAAGTGGAAAACTAATAAAGATGCAACTGCAGCTAGATTAACAAACACTCAAATTGAAAATGCAAGACAAGAAAAGCTTGATATAAAAGAAGCAAAAAATAAAGTTTCTGATTTTTTATCAGAAAATAAATCAATTGGTCCAATAAATTTCAATAAGATGGATATAAAAGAACTACCTTCTTATATGAATGATAAAACTGTTAAATTAAAAAATGGTGGAGCTGTGAGTGAATTACAAGCTCAATTATTTTATGAATTACCAAAAAATAAATCAGCTATGTTACAACTAGCTTCTCTTATGAGAAGTAGAAATAAAGATGGTACTTTTAATTTTGATTCAATTGTAAAAACAGGTAACACAGAATTAAGTAAGGAAGTTAGAGAGAATTTAAGAAGAAGTGGAAATGCTCCTGGTAGGTCAGGAAGTGGAAAGAGTTTTAATAACAAAAAGAGAAGTTTAGCTGACATAATGGGCTAATCTCTCAGAATTTTTATAAACATTTAAATAAAAAAAATTTAACAATGGCACAAACTATTAACAAATTGCAAGTTAGACAAGCCAAGTTTGACTCCAAAAGAATGACTGACCTCAATCATTGGAGTAAGAACATGGCTATCAAACCTACAGTTTTTGAAGCTTCTCATAGAGCTTTGTTTGCTTCAAAGACTAATACGCTTAATCTATCTGGTGGAAACCTATTAGAAGGGCTTTTTGGTCTAGGTAAAACTGAAAACGTAGATGACCTTAACTGGTCTTGGAAAATGAAAGTCAAAGGATACCGTCCTATGACTATTCTTGAAAACAGAACAACTATAACCCCTACCACTCCAGGTAAATTTCGTAAAGCAATCAAAGTATTGGTTGACGTAGATTTAGCTGCTATTGGAGAAACTTGGTCTCCAGGTTCTTCTGATAAGTCACAGGTTGTAACTGTTACTGCAAAACAAAGAGAAGGTAGAGGATTTCTATACACTCTAAAAACTTACACTGAAGGTGCAGAGCATTTTATCAAGCCTTCTTATTTGACATCAGGTCAAAAGTGGACTAGAATGTATACTATGCGAGGTGAAGCTGCTGAAAGTGGTGGACATATTGAAGGTTCAACTAACATTGAGTACAAAAACTCTCTTGTTAAGTTAAGAAAACAATATAAAGTCACTGATTTTGCTGCACAAGCTGTTCTTGATATTGCTTTTCAAGATGATGAAGGAAAAGTACATAGAAGTTGGATGGATTTACAAGAAGCTGAGTATCACATGTCAATGAATAAAGAACTTACTTTAAGTGCTATGTATTCTCGTCTTGGTGATGCCCCTTTAATTGACCCTGATTCAGGTTATCCAATTAACCCAGGTGCAGGTATGGAACAACAAATTGAATTTGGAGGTAATGTAGAGAGATTTACAACTTTATCTGCTGAATTAATTGAAGCATTTTTTGACAAGATTGTTTATGCTAGAATAAGTCCAGGTGACTTAGGTGAAGTAATGGGACTTTCTGGCCATTATGGTATGAAAGAATTTGCTAAAGTTTTAGACAAATGGTCTGGTGGTAAATCTATTGTAAGAGAAAGTACAACTCATGATAACAGAAAAGACCCTACAGGAGTTCACAACAACTCTTTGAGAGCAGGTTATCAATATACTTGTTATGACCTTCCAAATGGTGGTAGTTTCAAGTTAGTTCATAATCCTATGAATGATGATAAAGAAGTACACCGTGATATTGACCCACTAACAGGATACCCTGAGCAGTCTCAGAGAATAACTATTCTTGATGTGACAGGTGGAAACGGAATGTCTATAAACAAGAAGGACAACATTAAACTAGTTCGTAAGAATAAAGTTTATGGTACTACTATTGTTGAAGGTAGAGTTGGTCCAGGTGGAGTAAGCACTGGAAACAATGCAAAACATTCAGGTGATTTCTACAGAGTAGATATATCTGACAGTATTGGTATACAAATCACTGACCCAACTGTTACAGGAGAGTTAGTAAAATCAGTTAATTAAATAAATAAATAAATAACTATAATGGTAAGCGAAGGTTTAAAAATAGAAATCAGACCTGTCCCTAATAGGAGTGGCATTAAAGGTTTCTCAGAGAATTTAGAATATTTTTCTCAGAGTCACACAATAGCACCCTTTGTAAATCCTGTTTCATTAAAATATGAAACAGGGTTATCAAAGAAAGACATAGATTTTTTGAAGAGTAAGGATTTTCCTTATGATATTTCAGATAACTATGTAAAAGGTGTACCACATCCATTTTGGGAAAGTTCAATTGTAAAGGTAGAATTAAAGAATAGCCCAATCTTCTTATTTCCTGGAAGGAGTCTTATAGATTTTGTGAGATATAAATACTTGTTAGCAAGTAGCTATATCTATTCATCAGAACAAGAAATGCTCTCAGGTATTAAGAGTCAAGCTACTCACCTCATATTTAATGAGGAAGAGGAAACTTCTTTGAAAGCTACCAAATTAACAAGGAGAAATAATCTTATTAGAAAAGTTTCAGAATTATCTTTAACTAGAAAGAGACAAATCTTATTAGTACTTGAAAACGAAGTAACTGATAACAAAGATGAGGACTACTTGACAGTTAGATTTGAAGATGTAATTAGCAACAAAGATTCTTCTATGAATTTAGAAGAATTATTGAGTAAATCTGATGAAGATATTAATGCTGCTGCTCTTATTAAATCAGCAATACAGAAAAATGTTTTAAGAAGAACTTCTAAAGGTATTTTCTATTTTGAAAGTAACTTAGGATTTTCTGAAGAAGATGTAAAAGAGTTTTTAACTAACACAGATAACCAAGAGATTTTAATAAACATTAAATCTAAAATTAAATAATTATGAAAAACACATTGTCCGATAACAGACAGCTTTTTAACGTAAAAGCAATTGCAAGTGGAAAAACCCCTGATGAACTCCTAAACGGAGAACTAGGTGTATTTCCTGCAGCAGGAGGAACTTCACTTGCTTCCACAACCACTTTTGCACAAATGCCAGATGAAGTGATGCTAATATCTAAAGTAGGAGATAAATTCTACTATTCATTTGACACAATAAACAAAAACAATATTACAAGTCAAATAGCTAAAGCTTATACTGCTGAAACAGTAAATAAGTGGTCTACTGTAGTTGAATATTGTGACTGTATTACAAGTGTTCTACTAAAACTAAACATTGACGAGCAATCTTTAATTCAAAGAGATGGTTTAACTTGGACTCACAGTGATTTTGTAGTAGAACTTTCTACAAAAGAATTAGAGTGTCTTTGTGACTGTACAGGTAAGCCTGTGTATCAAAATAACTTAATGACTGAAATACTAGTTAATAAAGTTAATAGTATAAACTCTCCTTTTTATGAAGCTGAAACTTTAATCAGTCTTACAGGTCTTACAACTTATGCTAATGATACAGCTAGAGATGCAGCAATAACTGCTCCAGCAGGAGGTGAAACTGTTATAAATACAGCAGATGCAGCAATTCAAGTTTATAACTTAGCTACAACTGCTTGGCTTGATATAGCAACAGTTGCAGGTGTTATGACTTCAGCTCAAGTTGCTTTGTTTATAACAGCAACAACTGCTTTAAACAGTGATGCTGATACAGCAAATGATGGTTCACTTTTAACTCTTAGTATAAAAGGAAAAATACAACCTGCAAAACCTTATGCAGATTTAGAGGTAAATTATATATATCCAAGAGGAGTTAAATTAACCCCTTCTTTAATTATAAATGATAGTAAAACTACTGTATTTACTCAAAACCAAGACCTTGTATTTGAAATAGGTGCTGGGGCTGATATAAGAGCTGAAGAGTACGAGGTTATGAGTCTTTCTACTAATCTTAACTTTTATCCTAGACTAAGTGATGGTATTCAAGCTCCAGGTTTGGTTTATCAATTTGAAAATGGTAAAAACTATGACACTCTTACATTAGAGTTCGCTTCTAAGAAAAGTGGATTGGAAGATGTATTTGAGGGAGGTAGTAAAATGTTTGGCATTATGTTAGCCTCTGAAAACGGTTTAGGTACAGTTTCAGCGAAACTAGCAACAATGTTTATACCAGCATAAAAATAAACTAGTTTAAAGATATGACAATAGAAGATATGCATTACGACTTCAAATTGAAGTTTAATAAAATTGATAGCCAACAACAAAAAAATCTTTTAATTCCAGAGATTGATTGGATTCTCAATGAAGCTGTTAGACTATTTGTCAAATTAATAGCAAAACCTAGAGTGACAAATCCTTTAGGTTTTGAAACTAGTCAGAGAACAATAGATGACATCAGGACCATTGTTAAGAATAATGTTCCTATAATTGTCTCTAATAATGAAATTACACTTCCTTCAGACTATTGGCATTATGTCAAGGGGGAAGTGGAAATTTCTAAAAATAATTGTAAAGAAGTAATAGCAAGTCTTACACCTATTCAGCATGATGATGAAGCTGAAAAAAGTGATTTTGATAATTCAAATTTTGAATGGAGAAATGTTAATGGACTTTTTTACGAAAATAAAATAAAATTACACACAGATAAAACTTTTGTTAATGACAAAGTTTTTCTTTCTTATATTAGAAAGGTTCTTTATATACACAATGCTAAAGACTTTAGAGGAGGTACTTATAACCTTCCAGATGGAACAACACAAACAAATAAACAAGACTGTGAGTTGCCTTGGCAAACACATGATGAAATTGTTGATATAGCTGTTATGCTTGCTTCTAATCAAATTGAATCTCCTGCTGCTCAATTGCAGCTAAATAAATTAAAGCTTAATAATTTAATACTTTAAAATAATCAAATATATATTTGATGTTAACTAATTTTACTTTAAATTTGTAGCATGCTATCATTAACATTTACAGATTGTACTATTGAAGGACTCTTAACTACAGGGGTTTTTTCACAAATTAGTGCAACTGAGATTATTAATAAGGCTACTGTAGAAGTTTTAACTAGTTGTTGTTCAGATGTTGTTATAAATACATTTGAAATAGATGTGTCTAACTCTAACAGTACTTATTACAGTATAACCGATGATAAAATTATATTAAAACCAGAAGCTTTTTTTCAAACAGAAGAAATTTCAGAAGGTTTATATTCTATAAGAATAATATTAGATGTAAATGTAGATACTGTTTTAACATTAGACTATTTATCTTACACTATTTGTCATTTAGTTGAAGGGACTTTAAAATGTATTATTGCAAAAGTAATTGTAGATGACATATATAACACTGAGTTAGTACCAATGTACAACAGTATAAAAGTTGCAATTGAATGTAATGATTGTTGTACAGCTTGTAAATTATACACTTACTTAATAGAAAAATTGAATGAGTGTCCAGATTGTTAATAACTTAAATGTAGACCTTTTAGATAAGGTTGGAGATTATATAAGTGTAATAAAATATCAATTAGATGATATTAATAAACACAGAAAAGAAATTTTTAAAACAAACAACTTGTTATTTCTATATGAAAATAAAAGTTGTATAAACATTAATAAAATAAATTGTCATGTGCCTATTTGATTGTAAAATAACTAGAGAGCAAGTTATAAATATTATAACTCAAAAAATTCAAAATATTACTAATATTGTAAATGAATTAAAAGAAAACCCAACTACTTTTTACATAACAGATGGAATTACAACTGAAACAATTTCAGACGAAGAAACAATAAATTTTTTATCAAATTCAGATACTAAAATTATTGCAGAAGTAACAAGCGAAAATCAAGTGGTTTTTAAAATAGACACTGAAGGAGCTGTAGATGGACAAATTTTATCTTTTAATGAAACAACAGAAAAATTAGAGTGGACTTCTTTTTCTACTTTATCTACTCCAAATATTAAGACAGGTAACACTTGTTATGTATCTAAACTTGGAAATGATGCTACAGCTGAAAGAGAGAGTATAACTAAACAATACTTAACTATAGCAGCTGCAATAACAGCTTGTCAAGACGGTGACACTATTATTGTATATCCAGGTACATACGCTGAAGGGGCTTTAGATTTAAATGCTTTAACAGGTTCTACAACAGGCTATAACAAATTTACTATTGAATTAATAGGGGATGTAATAATAGAAGGCAGTATTGTTTCAGATAAATTTGGAATCAATATTATAGGCCCAAGTGCAGTTATAAATTCAACCTCAGCTACTACTCTTGACCTTACAGGAACTTCTTCTAGAGAATTAAAAATAAATTTACTAAAAGTCCAATCTAATACTGCAAATAGAGCTGTAACAATAGACACATTTGTAGGAGCTAATCTTGATATAGATTATATAAATAATATACATTCAGGAGGTTCGGCAACTTTAGGAACATTAAAAATAGAAAATATTAGTACTTTAAAATATAAAGGTATTTCTGTATATTCAACTAAAAGTGAAAATACAGTAATAGACATCCGAACTATCCCTTCTTTGTTTTTAAGTTTAAATAGTTTAACTAGCCCTACACACGACAAACTTATATTTTTAGGAGATTGTAAAGGTGATGTTACTATTAATAAAACAAAGTGTAGTGAAGAAGGATTTAAAATCACCAACAGTAATTTAAAAATTAAAAATACTAACATAGAAGGGGTTATTGGTCAGGGAGCTATTGTACAAATAGAAGGTTATTTTGCTGATACTACAACAATAATATTTACAAATTGTATAATAGAAGGTTTTGCTGCAAGTACTACAGACTCAACTAGAAATATTGTAAACATAGGTGAAAGTGGTATTAACACAACAGATTACTGTCAGATAAAATTTGAAGGTTCTACTGTAATAAATAATAATACTTCTGTGATGTCAGGTTGTTTAGGATTATCAGGAGATTGTACTTCTTCTAATATTATTCTATGGTTTCAAAATTGTCATTTATATAGTGCAAGTATGTCTGTTATGGTTATGACTTCTTGTGGGGGAGGAACTTATGAAGGAGATAGTGCTGATGTTTATTATTTAGGATATAATACAGCTAATGCTACTGTATCAGCACCAGGAAATACAAACTTTATAGGTACATTAAATGTTAATGCTGCATTTGTAAATAATATTGCAATATTTTAATATCACTTTTATAAAATAAATAAATAAAAAATTATGAACTTTGAAAAAATTTTAAAAGATATAAAAAAATTATATTGTAAATTAACTGCAATAGAAAAAAAAATATTTACAGCAACATCAGTAACCTATCTACAACTAAAAAAATTACTCGACTCTTCAAGTCTAGTTCCAAATTCTAAGTATCTTATTACT
>TARA_R110000744_G_scaffold115366_2_pt1 | contig 17151 bp, 20 predicted proteins | sample TARA_R110000744 | Tara Oceans TARA_R110000744 (sample SAMEA4398083) | marine metagenome | biome: Polar Biome; feature: [DCM] deep chlorophyll maximum layer (ENVO:01000326); material: water (ENVO:00002006), including particulate matter (ENVO:01000060) such as... | depth 36 m | reverse complement strand
TCCTTTAACACACAGGGGTGTGGCACAAGGTTGTACGTTTATAACTGGCCATATGCAAAATGATGGGCAGCTTAATCTACCATGGCAAAGTTTAAGTTCTAGTAGCCAAACGGTTGTGTTTTATATGGGGATTAATACCTTGCCAAGTATTACCGAGCAGTTAATCAAACATGGTCGTGACGCAAATACGCCTGCAGCTCTTATTCGCAAAGGCACACAGCCTGAGCAACAAATTTTTCGTGGTAAAATATCTACACTTGCTGATTTAGTGGCAGAGCATAAAATAACACCGCCTACCTTAATTGTCATAGGTGATGTTGTGAATCAGTTAACAGATACTGCTTTAGCAAAACCTGGATTTTTAGATGCAAAAAATTATCAGCAGCCAATTCAGCTCGCAGCAGAAGTAGGTTAATATATTTTAATTTATCAGTATTAGTTACTGGTATATCGCCACGCTTTCACGAGCAAGTGACAGCGGCATAATGTGCATCTTGCAAATAAAAAGGCTTAACAAATTAATTGTTAAGCCTTTTTGCTATTTAATTGCTGATTTAAGTAGTAATACCAAGTTGATTAAAGCTTGTTAAGTACATCTAGAACAACTTCGTGATGATCTTTTGTTTTAAACTTGTTAAACACATGACTAATTTTACCATCAAGACCAATTAAAAAGCTTAAACGGTGTTGTCCATCGTATTCACGGCCCATAAATTTCTTTAAGCCCCATACACCAAATGCATCAGCAACACTATGATCAGGGTCTGACAATAGGCTAAAGTTAAGTTCGTCGCGTACACAAAATTTTGCTAATTTTTTTGGCTCATCTGGACTAATACCAAATACTTGAGTATTTAAGGTATCTAACGCTGATTTACTGTCGCGTAGCCCTTGTGCTTGCACAGTACAACCCGGCGTCATTGCTTTAGGATAGAAATAGACCAATACTTGTTTTTTTCCGATAAAATCTGCAAGTTTAATGTCTTGGTCATTTTCATCTTTTAATGTGAAAAGTGGCGCGTTATCGCCTACAACTAATGTGTTCATTGTATCCCTCTAAAATAAATATAATAAAAATAAAATTAATTAACTTTATAACTTCTAATTGTCTAAATGATAAATGTCTTCGTCGCGTTTAACCTCAATAGCTAGCGATTAGTTTCTTACATTCCTTGAATGCTGCTTAATAAGTTAATCCAGCTGGTTTGATTGAACTTTTTTAATACAGCCTTGTACGTCAAATTGTTCACACAATTCTAAGAAGTCGCTTTCAAGCTGTTCGATACTGGTTTCTTCCATCAGCGCAATTAAAATTGAGGCACTCATGTGATTACTTTTCTGATTAATTTCAGACTTTAATGACGATATATCGATATTACGTGTGGCAAAAAATGCGGTAACTGCTTTTAAAACACCGGGTTGATCTATACCGGCATAATCAACTTGGTAATGATGGATAAAATCTTGATCGCGATAACCTGAAGTTCTTTTCATCATGGTAATAAGTTCAAGTTTATGCGCCACAGCGGGTAGCTTACTTTCTAATTGATGAATAGCTTTATTCGTACCCATCAGTAGCATGATTAGCGTAAATTCTAAGCCAAATATTGCCATTCTACTGTCTAAAATATTACAACCACATTCGCTGGCTAGTTTGGTTAAGTCACTGACACTACCTTTGCGATCTGGACCCATGGCCGTTAAAACTAAATATTCGCTCATCAATAAACCTAGCTGAGATATTAAAAACGCTATTATAACGTAAGTTATAGGGCTAAAGCTAACGTCAGTGGCGTAGGTTTATTTAAACTTAGTAATAAGCTAAATTTAAATAACACGGTAAAAAGGTGTTCGCAGAGTTAATACCAATTTTTACTATGCGATAAAATCATATATCCAAACCACTAAAATACCAAAACATGAAATAGTTACTTGGCTCTTGGTGAATTATTGCTAAGCTGAGTTAGACGCTAGCAAATTTTTTATCTAGAAAATAATATCTAGAAAACAATATCTAGAAAACTAACTACGGAGAATACCTATGAGTAAACCAGTAAGAGCATCAGACACTCCATATGGCATTGAGGTAGAAGCAGAAAAAACTTATTTCTGGTGTGCATGTGGGCAAAGTGAAAACCAGCCATTTTGTGATGGTTCTCATAAAGGCTCTGAATTTACTCCCGTGAAATATATGGCAAAAGAATCAGCCAAAGTTTATTTTTGTGGCTGTAAATTAACGAACAATCAGCCAATGTGTGATGGCAGTCATAAAAAATCTTAACATTAACAATAAACAGCACCTTGGATAGTTGATTATTTACATTTTGATATTTAATCAACTACCCTTATGTAAAGTATTTATAACAAGGAAGTATAAAATATGAATTCACCCGTAAAGGTTTGGCTTTTATATTCGTTGATCGGATTTGTCGTATCAATTTCAATAACGGTATTATTCGATAAATATCCCGGCATTCGACTTTTTTCTAATGAAGCTATTATTTTCGCTGTAATGTTTAGCACCATGTTATCGGCAGTTAATAAAGCTTTTAAGATCTCATGTAACCAAGAAAAACCTCGCTTAGAATCAAAGTGAAATTTAAATAACTAGGCTTTTCCTCTTTAAGACGGTCATAATACTCACCTGTTTATCAAGCCGTAAACCATATAAAAACTTTACATTAACTCGTTGTTGAGATGACTTTTTATGACTTCACTTCAGATATAGCGATGTGTTAACTATTTTGTTAATTCACTGTGCTATTTTATATGCAGGTAAACTAACAAAATATAAGGCATTTATTTTAATAAGGCATTGTTCAAAATTATGTTGTTGTTATTTTTACCAGATGAAATGAACAAAGCATAAGTGAGCTTGCTTTGACTTTGAAAGTTACTATTGATAAGGCTAAAAAATTTAAAGCAAATTCAGACAGCAGGCAAACTCTTCCATAGAAAACTTATAAGAGTAACTTTCCGATAAAGTCACGATTAAAATATTGGATTATTTCGCTCTTTTTAAGATAAATATGCCTCAATATCTTGTGTTTGTATTTTCAGGCAAGTACCATGGTGCGCTGCTCAATTTAGCGCTATTTCCTTTAATTTAGCGGCTTTTAAATAAAAGAGATGAGTTTAGGGAACTTAGCCCTGATTCAGTAATCAAAACGGCGTTATAGATGTATTGCTTGAACTTTACGACATCAGACTTTTAGTGTGTCGCAAAGACTAAAAATGTTACTTATAAATACTAAACAAGCAAAATTAAATTTAGAAAGATTCAGATTTGTATCCTCGGGAGTGTTAATGAATCGCAAGATATTTTATTTTTCATTATTAAGTGTCGCAGTGGCTAGCTGCGGTACTGTAAATAATAAGCAAGCGGTAGGCGATTTTGAATACGCGGAACAAAAAGAAGCAACAGCGTTAAAAATACCTGCAGGTTTAGCTAAACCTAAACAAGTTAACACCTATTTTGTAACTGATGAAATAAACCATGAAGGCCCCATTGGTGCAGATGTTGATGTACGTGCACCATCACTTGTTTTGCCTATCGCGGCGTCAACGCGAACAGAAAACACCACGTCGACTTCTAAAGTGTGGTTTGATCAAGTGCTCGAAAATGAAGACCTTAAAGGCTTTATTACCAAAGCACTAGAAAGCCAGTTAGCGACAGATAATGTTGAATTAAAACAAATAGATGAAGCTGGTTTGGTTTTTGAATCAGACTGGTATAACAAAGAAGTAGAAACAGGCACATGGCCTTTTAAATCAATAGCAATTTCTGAGAGTATTCGGTATCGCTATAAACTTGAAAGTAAATCTCATGGCCGAAGCGTTTCATTAGTTGTTGAATTGCTTGATTACCTGAAAACAGATCAGGTAGGCGGCAGTAAGCGTATCGATATTATTGATCAGCAACGCGCTGAAATGAACATGCTTAATGAAATTATAGCGCAAGTTGATTTTCAATATCGTTTAAAACAGCAAGAAAATCGCTTACTACGTGCTAATCAAACTTTTGTTAGTTTAGGTGAGAACGTTTCTGGTGAAGCTGCTTATATTGTTGAAATTGATGTAGATTTATTATGGTCTAACTTACCGTTATTTTTTGAAGATCATGGCTTTAGTATCACAGATTTAAATGAGACAACTAAAATTTATTATGTTGATTACATTAAACCTGAAGCGAGTTTTTGGAATAGCATTTGGGGAGACAGCCTGACGGTAGTCGAACTACCTAATGGTAAGTACCAATTTCAAGTAGAGAAAATGGCCGATAAATCTTCGGTTACTCTATATGACGAAGAAGGTAACCCTTTACCTGAAACGACTTTAGAAAAAATATTTGACGTTATGGAAGCCGGCTTGTCATTTAAAGATGTTTTTTAATCTTTAAAATAGCCATTGCTTTAGCTTTTATTGTTGCATAAAAAAACTCCGTTAATCGGAGTTTTTTGTTTTATGGCTATGAACAGTATCTTTGGTTACTGTTGGCATTTTATGAGGCGACTTTTGCGTTCTTGGTATGGTTTCTTTTAAGTCGTTCAAGCTTTTTTTACGTAATGGTGTTTTAGCACTTTTTTGAAAAGTACTTAAATTACCTATTAAAATAACTAATGCAATAATAACGATAGTTGGGGCGACCCAAGCTTCATTTAATATGCTGAACATAAATTAAAACTCCGAATAAATGTATAAACAATATCAACAGTATCTTTAATTAAACTTTCTACTAATCACATTATAATGCTTTCTGCAGCGCGGCTAATTGCAGTCACTCGAACGCGTTTAATTATTGGCTATATTGACAATATAACGTTGATAAAGCTCTGGTAATAACGCAAGAAGTAAGTCTTTACCTTTAATTTCACTATTGAGTAATGTTTCAGCCAAAAGTGCTTCAGTATATGCTTGTTGATAGTGTTGAGATAATGGCATGTATGAAAGGTGCCAAGGCTCTTGAGCAACACCACCGCGAAACTTATCGTAAGGCAAAAAGAAACCAAACGCTTTTGCATGTTCAGCAAGCCAAACAGTTAACGGATAGAAGTGTCCTGAAGCTTGGTATTCCCATGGTTCTAAGGCTAAAGATTGCTCTGCAGGTAATAAATTTTTTGCATAAACGTCAATGTCGCAGCCCCAATGGTGGCGACTAGCACCTGGAAGCGCAGAGAATAACATAATAGCGTGTATCTTTTCACGTTCACTGACTTGATCAATCGCTACTATTTGATTCGAGGCATTTTTGATGGCGGTAATACCCAAAAACTTATTTTGCCAAATCGATAATTGTCGTTCAAAACTGCGAAAGCCACTAGCTATTGTTAGCGCTATACCTGCGTTTTGTGCGGCGAGTTGTAGTTGCGTAAATGACGACAACATTTCTTGATGAATACCAATGTTATCGGTTAACCAATGAATATGATTTTCAGTTTTTCCCGTTAATATTAGCTCAAGTTCAGTCATTTTACGCATCATTGATTAAAGCATTAACCAAGGTTTGATAGTAGACATCGGTCAATAAAATCAAGTCTTGTACAGCAACACATTCATTAACTTGATGAATAGTGGCATTACAAGGACCAAGCTCAACAACTTGTGCGCCAGTTGGTGCAATAAATCTTCCGTCTGATGTGCCACCACTGGTAGAAAGTTCTGGTGTTATATTACAGCAAGTTTTAATTGCTTGAACGACAGAGTCAACTAACGTACTTGGCTCAGTAATGAATGGCTGGCCGTTAAATACCCAGTTAATGTCAAAGTCTAGTTGATGCTGTGTTAATAATGCTTCAACTTTATCAACGATCATTTCTGCTGTTAATTCAGTGCTATAACGTAAATTAAACAGTGCAGTTAAATGCCCTGGAACCACATTGGTAGCGCCAGTGCCGGATTGAATATTAGATAATTGAAAGCTGGTCGGCGGAAAATATTCATTACCATTATCCCAATGCAATTCACTCAACTCGCCTAAAGCGGGCATGGCTTTATGAATGGGGTTAATGACGTGATCAGGATACGCAACATGGCCTTGCTTCCCATGAATAGTTAATTCACCAGATATTGAACCACGACGGCCATTTTTTACAACGTCACCCAGCTTACTTGTACTAGAAGGCTCACCAACTATACAGTAATCAATTTTTTCATTTCGTGCTTCGAGGGTATCAATAACACGGGTAGTGCCATTTATAAATGGACCTTCTTCATCACTTGTGATCAAAAATGCAATTGACCCTGAATGATTAGGGTGATCAGCAACAAAACGCTCTGTTGCAACTATCATTGCAGCTAAACTTCCTTTCATATCAGCAGCACCACGACCATAAAGCATACCGTCAGCAATAACAGGATCAAAAGGTGGGGTTTTCCAGCTCTCTAAATTTCCCGCAGGCACAACGTCTGTGTGACCAGCAAAACAAAATACTGGCCCTGAGTTGCCTCTTCGAGACCATAAATTGGTGGTATCTTCAAATACCATACTTTCATTATTAAAACCTAACTTGGCTAAACGCTCAGACATTAGTTGCTGACAGCCGAAGTCTTCAGGGGTAACAGAAGGGCGTTCAATCAACGCTTGGGCTAATGAAATAGTGCAATTACTATGTTTTTTCATAATGATACGTGTACCTAAAGCAAAGTTTCTTGATATTGACTATCTTTAAAGCCAACCAAAAATTCTTGGTTATGCTTAAGTAGCGGGCGTTTTATTAATGTGGGTTGCGCTAAAATAGCCTCGGTCATCACTTCATCGGTCAGGTTGTTTTTAATGTCTTCAGATAAATTACGAAAAGTAGTACTGCGCTTATTTAACAAAGCACTTAAATCCACAGAGTTTGTAAATTCTTCTAATAATGAAGAGCTGAAACCATCAGTTCGAAAGTCGTGGAATTGGTAAGGGATATTTTCTTGCTCTAACCATTTTTTTGCTTTTTTTACGCTATCGCAGTTTTTAATGCCATACAGTATTGTCATTATATTTCCTGAGTTATATCACTTGATAGTTATGGTTTATAAGTGCAGTTTTTGCAGCTTCAAATTTATCTGATTTTACTAAAACGTAGTCGGTATCAAAAGTCGAAATAGCAAAAATACTGATATTTTCATTTGCTAAGACCGTTGATATGTTCGACATAATACCGGTTAAGGTAAAGTCGAGTGGCCCAACTACTTCAAATGCTTGCCAGCCATGTTCAGCTTCTTCACTATCAATTTCGATGTGCTCTGGGAGTACAATTGAAATTTCGTCATAGGTTTTTGCCAAGAAGAATATTGGTGCATTAAATACTACATCGGGTATTGAGCTTTCGCGTCGTAAACTATGAATAGAAAATGTTTCCGATAAACGGCGCAAGGTTAAAATACTCATAAATCAACTTAATTTATTTAGATGCTTATGTCGTTACTATAGCGTTTAATGACCATTAACTCTAGCGGTTAAACTATTACCATATTGTAACTTAGAGGCCAAAGGCTATGGTTTTTAACTGGTTAACCTGTATTTACTGTGTACTAATTTGATTATTGCTATCAAGCATGCGTATTTCTATGTCTAGAAGGACTTATAGCGTGGATTAATTGTACTAGTGTTAATATTGTACATTTAATGATATCCACATAACCTGTGGATATCATTGTGTGCAACTATTGTTTAAGTGTGTAACTGACTGTTTTGCATGCACTTAATTGGGTGGTTAAAAAATACCGGCATAAAAATATATACAAAAGCTGATAGATAAGTTAGGAAAATGTAGTGCTAATGAATAAATACGCTAAAGATTAACTTATTGATAGGGGAAATCTTGCTAAATATTGATATTTTTGTTGGATGACTACTAATGTGTACGAATTGCACCCAATGTAAAGCTCCAGTATACAGCTGAATAAAAACCTAGTGAGTAGGATGAGTTTTATAACACGCAATGAACTATCAGCATCTGAAGCTATGCTTATATCAACAGCCAAATTTATCTGATCATTTTTACGTGTTAAAAGATATTTAGCCGTTTCTTGCTGCTAAGGTTGGCTACGTTTCTTGCTGCTAAGGTTGGCTAGCTAATTCCTTAACTTTCGATGCTAATATGACCCCAAAAAATAGCATAGTGAATTACCATTGGTAGTTTAATGATAGTATTTAAGTATTATCACGCGCGTAACGACTTGACTAACAAGTGATTGAAATATTGCTATTATGCAATAAAACGTCAGCAATTATGGTCCTCTTAGAACATTTACACTGCGAATGGGTAACAAGTTTATACTATCTTTTAATTAACCCCTGATGTAGTGTATCGGTTATGAAGTTATCTATATTAGAAATTATATTACTTGGCCGAAAATACATTAATTTATGGCCATCTCGTGCTGAGCTCGGTGAATATTTTGCTGAATATCAGGCCGTTAAAGTCAGTCGTTTGGTTTGTAAAGTCATGCCAGGCTTGGCGCTATTTTGCTTAATTATACAAGTGTATTTTGGCACTATGGCTGTTTTACCACAAGCATTGCTATATACCCTTTGTATTTTAAGTTTTCCATTACAAGCATTGATTTTTATGGGGATTAAAGCAGATAAGTTCTTGCCTCCTGGCCTTGAAAATTGGTACAAAGAAAGTGTTGCTCGCGTTAATCAAAGTGGTGGTGATATCAAGCTGTCAACAAAGCGACCACGTTATTTAGACCTAGCTCAATTATTGAATTTAACATTTCAAAACCGTTACAAAACGTCTTAACAGAAATCAACTTGTTAATAGAGCTATTAAAAAATCGCGATACAGTGAATCGGTATCGCTTTTTTTAGCCCTGTTTTTGATAAAGGCGAATAAGAAAATCAGCCTGACAGATAAAGTCATCTTGATTTGATAATTTTTGCTTAACCTCTTCACTCGCTTTAAAAGCAAAAGGGGTCATTGCCAGTAAATTTAGCGTGTCTTGACCGGTTTTTAAGTGCATTTGATAAGAAATATTTTCTTGATGCACTAGTGCTAAATGTTCAATCGGTAATTTATCTACATCATGCTCTTTAGCGTCGTCATAAATATGCTGTTTTAGCTGCATCAAATGCTGTTTCGCTGGTGTAACTGTCAACAAAAATCCACCATTGGATAAAACTCGCGTGAATTCCTGTTCTAAAATTGGCGCATAAACCGATACTATCCAAGAAAACAAACTCTCGGCAAAAGGTAACTTTGATAATGTCGCAACACTAAAGTGACATTGAGGGTATTTCTTACCGGCTTTTTTTATTGCTTCTTTAGCAATATCAACACCGTAAACCGTATTTTTAGCAGTTTTATGTTGATGAGTATAAAACCCTTCGCCACAACCAGCATCAAGCACAATAGCCGGCTTTTCGGCATCAGGAATTATTTTTTCTTGATATAAAGCGACCAACCTGTCCACCAGGGGTTGATAATAGCCTTTTTCTAAAAATGCCCGTCTAGCATTTACCATTGCCTTGTTATCACCGGGATTTTTTGAATGTTTAAATTGTACGGGCAGTAAATTTAAATAGTTTTCTTTCGCAAGATCAAAGCTATGGTTATTTTCACAGCGAAATATTTTCTCTTGATTGAGCAGTGGTAAACTACATAAAGGGCAAGCATAGTCAGCTATAGTCATAATTATTAATACTATGTTTTTTAAAAAAGAAAAGGGCATAAGCCCTTTAAGTTGTATGTTAGAAAAATTTTATTTACTAAACGTAGACCAGATAGGTGCGTGATCAGAAGGCTTTTCGATGCCTCTAAGTTCATAATCAACATCGGACTCTATACAACGTTTAGCAAGTTTCTCAGTTGCTAGTACCACATCAATACGTAAGCCGCGATTATCATCAAAGCCGCGAGAACGATAATCAAACCAGGAATATCTTTCTTCACGGGTCGGGTGTAAGGCTCTAAAGGTATCAGTAAAGCCCCAATTCATTAACGTAGCTAACCATTCTCTTTCTTCTGGTTGAAAGCTACATTTTCCCGTTTTTAACCAACGCTTTTTATTTGGCTCACCAATACCTATGTCTAAATCAGTAGGTGAAATATTAATATCTCCCATAACAACAACATTTTCATCAGGCGTATGGTTATCATTTAAGTATTGCATTAAATCTTTATAAAACTGGCGCTTGTAAGGGTATTTAGTTTCATGGGCAATATTGTCACCTTGTGGAAAATAACCATTTAATACCGTTACTTTTTCACCATTCTCGTCGGTTGTTTGTACCATGATCATACGTTTTTGAGCTTCGTCATCATCGGTCGGAAAACCTTTTGTGACAACATCAGCCGCTTTTTTACACAACATAGCAACGCCATAATGTGCCTTTTGACCATGAAAATATACGTGATAGCCCATGGCTTCAACATCAGCCAACGGGAAAACTTCGTCATGCACTTTAATTTCTTGTAGGCCAATAATATCAGGTTGATGTTTGTCTATAATTGCCTGCAACTGATGTAAACGTGCACGCAGTCCATTAATGTTAAAGGAGATGATTTTCATTTAAAAGCTCGATAATTATTTTGCGCTTATGCTACCAGAACTCATGCATTAGCAGTAGTGATATTACGATGAAATTCAGCAATAAGCGCGAGGTTTACTATAGAATAAGACCTTTTTTCTAGATGATTAATCATCACTTGAAGAAAGTTTAAAATAGTTATTAAAAGTGTATTTATACCCTATTTATATTGGTTTTATTTTCGCGATGGTTGTTAACTAATAGCAGAACTACCCATGATAAAATAGCGTTAAAATAGGGCTAATCACACTTATCGAATATCTTCTTGGCTAAAATGAAAGTCGACAGAGGCTATGATAAGTAAAACTGCACCAAATAATATTGCCCAATGAGCACCAAGCAATGCCAATAGACTACCGATAAGTGCCATAAGCACGTTTGCCACACTAAATGTGGTGGAAATTAATCCCATGAGTTGTCCTTGTTCAATATCGGCATATTGCTCAGAAATATACACCGGCAATAAACCATTAAAAATAGCTATAGCTATGCCTGTTATGGCATAGATGGGCCACACATTCGTTTCTGTCAGTAAAGGGTGTAAACTAAATAGCGCAGCCATTAATACCATTCCTACAATTGCGCCAAATTTCAGTCCTAGCAAATATTTTAATTTTTTCACAAAAAATAGACTGGTTATGGTCATAAACAAAGTTAACACGACAGTGATATACCCTATATCTGGACTAGTGAAATCAAATTTTTCTACCAACCAAACGGGATAAAATTCGTAATATGCATTTAAACCGAGCGTGGCCAATAAATAAATTATAAAGATACGTCTAATTTTAACTTTGGCCAGTAGGGCGAAGGAGTTTTGTTTACTAAACAGTTGTGAAAACTTTATCTTGTTAATAGCTGGGTTAATGGCATCAGCATGTAGTAAACATGCAACACTGATGAGAGCAATAATTATTGCAATGGCTGCGAAATAGAAAACTGAATCTAAGCCATATACTGCAAGTAATCCGCCGGCTAAAGGGCCAAGTAACCAACCTAAATAACCGGTAGCATTAACAAGGTTAAAGGTGTAAGTTTTATCAAGCGTTGGTGATAAATCTACCGCGACTGCTTTGGCTATACTTATGTTGCCTGAAAAAACACCGGTAAGAAATCGCGCTAAAATAAGCAGCAGGAAGCTCTCAGCGATAACGGCTAAAGCCGATAATACATAACTAATGGCAGTTAATACTAACGTGATGATTAAGGTTTTCTTTCGACCATAAATGCCCGATGCAGCGCCGAGCACTGAGCTTCCTAAAATAACACCTAAAGGATATATAGCCAGAATAATACCCAGTAATATTTTGCTGGGTAAGTCATAGAAGGTAGTTAACGGGCTAATTTCATTGAGAAAAATAGGTGCTAATATCGGGTAGGGTAAGGCGATCCCCGCACTGCTAAATAGCACGACAAGCATGACAGAATATAGAGATTTTTTTGCTTTTAATTCTTCGGAATTTGAGCTTTTTATAATCGTTTTTTTTATTTTATCGGCGTGAATGGTCATAACGAATATTTAGATTTTACAAAGAGAAGAAGGCAAATGAATTATATAATAATTTGTATTCGTAACTAAGTAAAAATTTGTATTTGTATCAGCACACTTATATTGTATTTTTGTTCTTTTTATTATAAAAAAACCATAAAATCAGCTTGTTACGCCTATTGTAATTAAGTGTAATCACGGGGTAATAAGTTGTGCTATTGCCGTAACACCTTGTACATGGCGTTGTTAATTTACCATAAACATTTTAAGCTTATAAATATTAGAGTCATTCATACTTTCAATGGTTGTTATTTATTAGCTAGCGTATACATTGAACCGTGTTGATAATACAACCATGAAATGCTGTTAATACAGCGTAACAAAGTAGGAGCAAGTTAATGTCAGATAGTAAATTGTCAGTTAAGAAGATATTACTCGTTGAGGATGACCGCCAGTTGTCGGATTTGGTCGCTGAGTTTTTAGAAAGTGAAGGCTATCACGTTAAGCAAGAATTCAGAGGCGATACGGTCGAAAAACGAGTTGATAAATTCGTGCCAGACTTAATAATTTTAGACATTATGCTACCGGGTAAAGATGGTTTTGCGGTATGTAAAGACTTACGACCTGGCTATAAAGGCCCGATTTTAATGCTTACAGCGAAAGGTACTGACTTTGATCAAGTACTAGGTTTAGAAATTGGTGCTGATGACTATGTCATTAAACCAGTAGAGCCGAGAGTACTATTAGCGCGTGTAAATGCGCTATTACGCCGTGGTCAACTGCCTTCTGAAGGTAAAGAAAACGCTGAAATTGATTGTGGAGAACTACATATTAGCCGTGGCTCTAGACAAGTGACATTGCATGGAAAAAATGTAGACCTTACTAGCCAAGAATTTGATTTACTTTGGTTATTAGCTAGCCGCTCAGGCGAAGTACAAAATCGTGATTATATTTATAAAGCGGTTGTTGGTCGTGAGTACGATGGCATGGATAGAAGTGTTGATGTTCGTATATCGCGCTTACGTAAAAAATTGCATGATAGTAATGAAACACCTTTTCGTATTAAAACCATCTGGGGACAAGGTTATCTATTTGTTCCAGATGCGTGGAGTTAATCATTATTACATTGTGTAAACTGATGGGCTGCAACGCCATCTCATCAGTAATTCTCCTCTCTTTTTAGGCATTTTGATGAAACTTGGTCGCTCATTCTTCAGCTTATATTTTCTTATTATCTCTATTTTTATCGTATTCTCCTGGATGCTAGATGAAGTGTGGAGTTCATATCTTGAACAAGATATTGAATCCTATACGGGCTATAAAAGCATGTTGTTATCGCTTTCTAATTATTTAGAAAAACATCCAGAAAATGAATGGCAAGAGATAATATCTGGTGCTGCAAAGCAATGGCAGTTACCGTTAAAGTTAATGTCAGAGCAACAAGAAAAAATAATTAGCCATCAACGTAATGACGTTATTAAAGAAGATAATACCCATATATATTATGATAATGACGCAGTAGAAATTCATCACAGAATCAACAGTGCTGGCACGGTGATTGTTTTAGGACCAGCTAAAATGCCTACCAGGCCAAGAGTAGAAGCATTAATTCGCGTTATTCTGTTAGCATGTTTAGCTTGTATCTTGTTTTTTTGGTTACGGCCTCTATCTCGTGACTTGGATCAATTAAGAAAAACAGCCATCGACTTTGGTCAAGAAAGTTTTGATGTTGTAGCACCTAAAGCAAGCTCTAAGATGACTGAGCCCATGGTAACTGCATTTAATACTATGGCCAGTAGAATCAAGCGTTTAATTGATGCTCATAAAGAGTTATCAACTGCGGTTGCACATGAATTACGTACCCCTTTGGCGCGCACTAAATTTGCCTTGCAAATGTTAGGCTGCACCGATGATAAAGCTAAACAAGAAAAATATCGCACCGCTATTAGCAAAGATATTTGTGAGTTAGAGCAATTAATTAATGAAATGTTGATTTATGCTAGTTTCGATAGTGACAGACCAGAACTGAACTTCAATGAAGAATCATTGGTTGAAATTGTTGAAAAGCAGGTCAGTAATTATCAACAATTTGATCAAAAATTTAATATTATTAATATGCTTGGAGATGTTAGCGTTCAGGCTGATCGTCAATTTATCGGACGAGCTTTAAATAATTACATTTCAAATGCTATAAAATACGGTAAAGGTGAAATAGACATCACCATCATGCAAAAAGATGATCACTGTCAAATAAAAGTTACTGATAATGGCGAAGGAGTGTCTGATGACTTTAAATGTACTATATTTGACGCTTTTTCTCGTGGTGATACATCTCGTAACCGAGAAACAGGTGGCTTTGGTTTAGGTCTAGCCATTGTATGCCGGATTATGGAATGGCATGGCGGTAGTGCTTCCGTTGTCGATAGTGAACATGGTGGAGCGACTTTTATACTAAGTTGGCCAATTAAGCATGTTACTGCTTAGTGCACAAAAATTGTCCAACAGATTGTAATTATTGTAAAAATTAATTATTAGTTATCTGAAATATTAAAGTAATTTATCACGCTGCCGATAGTAATATTATCAGCAGTAAAACAGTAGATTATTTTGACACTAGACGCTTTATCAAACGACATACTTGTTCATGAACTTCAGTTAGGCGAGCAGCTTAGCGAAAGTGTTCAACATGATCGTCGTGCTGATTTTTCTCTTCTACTCGCTATGCTAACAGACGATGTTAGAGCGCATAGCCAATTCAAGTTACCACTTTCACAAACTGCAGAAAAAATAACGACATCAGAGCAGCTACGAAAATATTTTCAATTACCCAATGAAGCGCCTATTGCGTTAAATAACGTTGAAGATATAAGTATGTATAATCAGGCCAGCTTGATAGAGTTGAAGCAGTTAGAACATCTACGATTAACTAACTCGCTTAACCCTAAACCTTTAGTATTTCGTGACGATGTCAAACATATAAGCCAGTCTGTTATGACTAATACAAGTTTGTATTGCCAACAAAAACACCAAGATAAATCATTAGAACAAACACAACAAAGGGCTAATTTTAATGCTCAAGCTTGGTTAGCTGCAGTGCAAACAACGATTGTGAAAGCGCCATTAATGAATGCTGTTGCCTAAAAATTCTTTGCACAACATTGCTTAAACTTTTTATTACTGCCACAAAAACAAAGTTCATTTCTTTTAGGCTTATTACACGCTTTGCTATCTGAGACATCACCATCAAGATATCGCCACTTACCATCTTCCATCACAAAATTAGAAATTTCTCGCATTTGCCAAATTTTCCCGTTGAGCTGGTAAAAGGCAGAAAACTCTACTTGAGCATTCTCATTGCTAGCTAAATTTTTTTGATGATCACTGGCATGGTGAATTATTAACTTTAACCATGTTGTTTGTGCAGCCCATTGTGCAATATCTTCAACTGATTGCTCAACTTGGCTAGATTTTGCATAAGTGAGGTAAATATACTCTGCTTGTTTACTTGCATAGGCAGAGTAGCGTGAACGCATTAGTTGTTCGGGGGAATTAACGGGTTTACTTGCCATTACAAATGGTTGGCAACATTGAGTATAGGCTTGTTCTGAGCCGCATGGACATAACATGTAAATAGGCTATTGCTATTAAAATTTTAGCTAGTTTATCATGACCACCAGTATGGTTTAATCATTTATAGCTTTTTCGGGCCTTTTTCCTGCCTATTGATAACCGCAATGCGGATACTATTAATATTTACAGATTAACCTATCGCTAGCGTACTCCCATTGAACTAATTTAGTGAATTAATGAAGTTGCTTTGTTTGTTGAGAATCTGTTTTTTGTAATAAAATACAGTGGGTTTTTCCTAAAGCTGCACAACGCGATATTTCTCTTAGTTGAGCTTCATTATAATTAGTATCTGACAAAATCATCGCTGAACAAGTACCCTTTAATAACGTATTTTTAATATGCTCTAGGCTGACATTAACCTTATTTGCATTAACTCTTAGTATTTTTTCAGGATTAATTTTACCCATACTAGAGAGTTGTTCTAGCGAATTGTTTTCAGGATTAATCATTAAAATCCATTTGTTATCATCATGATGATTTTGACAAATATCTTGGTATTTTTCAGATAAGTCATAAGGACTATTCACAGGTACTATATTACACCATGTAGAAGATAAACTTATTTCACGCGGACTTTCTACAGCGTTATTTATAGCTAAGCTACTGTTATTTAGTTCTAAATCTATTTTATTGATGTTAATCATAGTACCAACCTCGATATACTGTATAAACATACAGTATATCGATTGAGCTGTTATTTCAAGTATTATTTGATCTATTTCTGTTGCATGTGATTTATATTTATCCCACTCGTTATTCTGCTTCAAAAATTTTATTACAGCGTTATTAATTAAAGAATAACCTGTTAAGCTCTCTTTCCTTCGTCTAGAGTCGACCTAGCTAATAAATGGTATTACAGCCATATTCTAAAATTGACTAGTGTTAGGGATAAAGGGAATACATAATTTGTTATAAGGCAAAAAGACAATTAGATATTCAGCGTTAAATTTCTTCAATTTTTATGCTGTTTTAAACCCTAATAAGTTGTTGGAAAATAACGTGTGACTGCCCCCCAATTACATCAACTATGGCCATACAATTACATACAGCGTTGCCACTTAACAAATGAAGAAACTTTATAAAGCAGTCATTAGATTGATTATACGAAAGGGCCATTTGGAGCCTATTGCTATCGTTGGAATCACTAGATTTAAAGATCACGTTGTGCGCTTTAAAGTGCCGAAGTTAGCTATTGGTTGTTCTTTAGAACAACTGATAGCCAAATTGCGGACAGTAAGTCTTTGCAAATTCAGGATCATATTTAGAGCAATATTAGCCAAAATTTTCTGCCACTTGTGGGGTTGGTTTAAACTCAAAGCTGCCGTCGGTATTTGATTTATTATTGGAATATTAATTTAAGTAACTATAGCTATAAAATAGTGACCAACGCCCCCTTTGACCACTCCAAAAACTTATCGCTTTAATAGAGTTAAAATGTTATAACGACTTGTTTTTTCTATTAGTTTATAGTGCACTTAAACTCTGTCGCCGTAGGTGGCTCCAATAAAATATT
>TARA_R110000744_G_scaffold49636_2_pt1 | contig 17231 bp, 26 predicted proteins | sample TARA_R110000744 | Tara Oceans TARA_R110000744 (sample SAMEA4398083) | marine metagenome | biome: Polar Biome; feature: [DCM] deep chlorophyll maximum layer (ENVO:01000326); material: water (ENVO:00002006), including particulate matter (ENVO:01000060) such as... | depth 36 m | reverse complement strand
TTTAATCGCCTTTTTGGAACGCTTAGAATCTGTGCGGCTTAAAGTATTAGTGCGCTCTTTAGTAAACTTATTTTGCATCAATTTAACCCTTCTTTCCTAGAGCGGCTTCTCGCTCAAACTTCTCTTCTGCCTTTTGTTCTGGAGTCATATTGTTACGAAACTCGCTCCAATCTTTAAAGAAATCTTCAAACTGCTCATCACTTACTTTATTTTGCATTACTCTGCGTCTCCTTCTTCATTACCTTCAAACATAAAAGAAAAACACTGATCTCTAACCTTTGAGTCTTTAGCCTCTTCAAACATCTTATCCTGCGCCATCTCATCCATTTTAGCCTCTACAAAAGACCATGCATCAACGTGGCTATCAAATTTAAAATCTTCTGAAGCTGCCATCATTACCGCCATAACTTTTCGGTTTCCCGCTTTGCTAGACATTCCAAATTCGTTTTCCATTTTATTATCTCCTGTGCTGTGGTTAACTTTAATTTTAAATTTATACCCTATGTTTATAATTATGTCAACCCCTAAATAGGGTTAAACTTTGGGGGACACGGTACTAGCATATTATTCCAAGCCTACCGTTAGGGTACACATCCCCCTCCGCAGTGACCAACTTCTGTGAGAGGTTGGTTTGGGAAACTTTTTAAAACTCTCTTTTTATAAATCGCCTAACTCTTCACCTTCCCTAAACAATAACCAACTAAAACATCGTTCATTTACATCTGTATCGGTAGCTTCCTCAAATCTTTGATCTAAGCTTATTTCTTTTAGCTTCTCTTGAACAAAAGCCCATGCCGCGTGGCTATCAATTTCGAAATCCTCAATAACCCCCATCATTAGAGCCGTTATTTCCTGGTTACCTTCTTGAGTAAACATTCCAAAATCTAAAACCATAATTAATCTCCTGTGCAAGTGTTAATGTTTGTTTGTTTATTTAAAGAATATATATCAAGGGTGTCATGGTGTCAACCCTTAAACGGGGTTTATACTAAATAAGTTTTGTTTGTTTTCAATGGCTTAGAAAATAACTTAAATTAATTTGGAAATCGCTTGCCAGTATGGGGGATAATTAGGGGTTAAATACTTTGTTTGTTTTGTCATTTGCTATGAGGTCTATTCCTTCAAATATCATAGCTACTTTCAGAGATTCTTCAAAGTCCATCCCTGCGCTTAAAAACACGATATTCTCAACGTCTACTGGTGTTAGATCGCCAGTTGCTGATTTAGAAAATATCTCATCTATCTGATCCATTGCCCAAGTCAAAATATATCATCCGGCTCTTGATCATTAATAACCTTCTTAATAGATGCTGTGAATCTAGGATCGACTAGATCCAACTTATTATCAGCCCATAACGCGAAGTTTTCGGCCCACCACTCCTTGGCATTTGTATCTGCGTACAGGGTTGAGCCACCTGATGCCCTACCGCCTCGCTCAACGCCTAGAGAACCCTCAACTTTAGGTAAGTAATATGAACTTATATCGCCGTTAACTTTGAATTGCTGGTGTACTTGATGCCCGAACTCATGCAGCATTGTATTCCTCAACCTTTCATAACCTTCATCATAGTATTCAAAACCATTATGCGGCCTATCTTTTAGTTTGTCTCCGTATTTCCACTCCGATACATCCATTGAACGAACAGCCAACTTATTATCTAATTCTTTGAACTCAGTTTGGATCTTACTTAATTCTACTCTCAATTCATCGTATCTTTTTTTAACTTCTGGGGACATATTATCTGCATAAACTGGATTTTTACTAATAGCTATATTGGCTTTAGTATCTTCAAGTATTTTGTCCATTTCATCGTATAAGTCGATTCTCCTTTTCTTATATTCTTTTTTAAGCACTTCCATTGCAGCTATATCAGGCTTTGGTTTATTTACTCCCGCTGACCATTTATTAAAGTAATCTATGTTAATCCCCATCACTCCATCTCCCATATTCGCGATAGGTGCTTTTCTTGTTCTCCTAATTGAAGTTATCCCCCGAAGTCTTGGAACATTCATAATATCGGCTAAGTCGTCTAATTCTTCCATGATAACTACAATAGATGATAGTGTTTCGTCAGTCCCCTGATTCCGAATTACCCCCTTTATGTTTCCATAATCATTTGTGCTACCTTCAAATCTCTTGCTGCCTTTTGGATATCTAGGATCTTCATTGGCTTCCTTAAATTTTTTCTCTAGTATCTTTATTGCTTTGGCCCTTGAGATAACTTTTACTGTGTCAGATGTGGCTCTTCGTGTTAATAGTGTATCCTGGATAGGTACATCAGGCGCTGGTTTATCTGTTTCGCCATCAACAAACACATCATCCGATTCAAAGTATATTGTGACACAACGGCAGTTAATAACTTCTGCGGCCCCTCCCGATGGATCGCCAGTATACTTCATTAGCTTTCCGGCTACACTGAAGGTATCGTCTATACCTATCTCAATTCCGCTAACAGCATAGTGGCTAGGCCGCGTCCTATCGTCATTGTTCGCTGCCCACCTTTTCATCATAGTAGGTTCGTTAAATGCTTTGTACTGCTCATGCGTAGAGAATGATGCTGCTGAGTGAGTTTCTGTACGCGCTATGGTGCTTGCCCTTGCTCTGGTGAACCTAGGTGACATTCTTTCTGTTATAGCCTTAGAGATAGCAGCTACACCCTTATCCTGGTTATCCCGTATGACATTTAGAACCTGCCTTCGGGTGGTATCACTAATATCAGTGATGTGAGCGCCGCCCATTGAAGTCATAAACGAGTCATAGATTTCTTCGTAGCCTTTATTTGCTTTCGTAACTCCACGATTTGCAATTGCACGGTCTGAGAATAGTTTAATGATTTCTTTGTATACGGGTTCAAGAGTTGCACCCACGCGTGGACGTATACTGTCCAGCACACCAAGTGCGCCTTGCGTACCATTTTGTTCAAACGCTTTAGCAGTATCTGAACCAATATCAGAAAGAAGTTTTATAAACCGGAAAGATAGAGTTCGTTCGAACCCTGCTCTAATGCGGTTTACTTCCTGATATTCCCGCTTCGGTGATATGCGACGGGCTGTCTGTTTCCGGTTCAATCGGGGCATCGAATTTGCTTTCTCTAGCCTCTACTATTTGGTTTCTTTTGCTTGTAGCCCATGTAAACCCAGAGTCACCGCCCCATAAGCCCCAAGCAATACGGCCAGCGCTAGGATAACCCTTTTCCCCTACACCAAAGCCCTCTGCGTCCTTGTCTACTTCGTGCCGTGAAAAGTAGCTATACATTCGCATAACAGTAGATTCTGATAACGTCTCTCTGTTTTTAAGCTGGTTAGCTCTGGTTACGCCGATATTGGTGCCGCCTCTATTATATTCTGCCCTCCACTTGAGCGCTCTTTCAGCCTCTGCCGCCATTGTTAGCGTTGGCTTTAGATTTATAGCCTTAACCTCGGCCATACTTAGCTGATCTACTTGATAGAAAGATTTATAATCCTCCCTACCCATAAGCTGATCAAATAGGTCATGGGACTTACAAGGCATCCAATAAGTAACTCCCATTAGCTCGTGCTTGTGTGATCCCTCGCAGCCTATTTGGATTGCCCTAGCTTCAGCCTCTTTTTGCGTGGGGTATAGCTCTAGATTCTTTTCTTCGCCATACGCTTCCTCTGATAACTTTGCCGCCTCATCCTCATTTTGTGGCTCTGCTGGTGTCGGCACTGGCTCACCTAATGGGAATAGGTTTGCAGCGATATACACTTCATCCCCTCCCGCTATAGGCTCTAAATTAATTCTTTCTCTGGCTTCGTTCCTGGTAATCACACCTTCGCTAACCGCTTTAAGTATATTTTCATATATCATGCGCTTTCGCTCCGTCACCGCTGGTATAGAATCTATATCGTAGCGTATCTGTATATCGTCTCCGAACATTGGCGCTAGCCATTCGTTCAAATCGCTTTCTATATGGTGTAAGAGCGGGATTATTGTTTCCTCATATAATGCTAGCCTAGCTTCAGCCATATTATTGTAAGTCTGAGAATCAGGCACACCGACTAGCTGCCCAGGAACCCCGAAACAAAGTGCAATGTCTCTAGCTGCAAAATTCTTTAAAACAGCGAAGTCCATGTCTTTTGGGGTTAATCCCATCTCTTTATAGTCAAAATCACCTTCTAGAATCATAGTTCTACCAGTGTTATCAACAGTCTCGAATCGCGTTAGTAGGTCGCTGCGTAGCTGCTCCCTTTGAGCATCAGTAAGCATTGTCATCGTGCCTTGCTCATCTTTCGGCTTGTATATAACCGCGCCAGATGGCCGCGCACCATTAAGTAGCAACTGAACATTATGCCGCCCACTTAGGTTATGCTGATCTATATCTGCGGATGCTGGCGTTATTGGACTAAGACCATAATAATCGTCTAGCGGGTTGAATGTTTTAATTTGTTTAACATCGGAATAGCCCGTGCTTTGATCAACTGGATACTGGGCTGCTATTCTACCATCAACGGTATATTCAAACATTAAAGGTATATCGCGCTTGCTAGGGCGTATTTTTATTCTATCAGGCCGCAATAAATATAATTCGTTTGGCTCCATATTATCAGGGCCAGCCTTTAGCATAAATGCATTACCTGACATCAGCACGAATGAATATAGGCTTTGAAAGAACTCTGAACCGCTATTCATTGGGTTAGGGCGTTTGAGTAAATCTAATAATGGGTGATCTGTTATAGGTTGATCGCCTCTAAACAGTGTAAACTGGACTGAGGCGGCTCCCTTGGCTATCTCGTTTATGCACCGGAACACTACAACATTTTCTTGATAACCGTCTTTTGCCATGTCGTGGTAATCATCTTTTGACGTTCTATCCACACCCACGTTAGAATATGATACTACTGGCCCTTGTTTTGTTTGCATACCTTGCTTAACCCACAAAGCTGACCATGCTTCTTTAACACCCATTACGTTATCCTCCACACGGCTTGACCGCTCGATTTACTAAGGTCAGTTAAGGCCCAAACTAGGGCATCAAGCCTATCAGGTGATTCTCTGCTATCCAATGTATAGGTACACATCTGGTCCTCTAGTTCTGTAAATAGGCCAGCATGAACTACTTTTTCTTGCTCGTATAGGGCTGATATTGGCTCCGCTCTGATCATTTTACCTCTTGAGGCTCTAACAGCACTATATGGGATTGTCTTGTCTATTGACCTTAGTAGCCTTTCTACTAAGTCTCCACCATTATTTACTTCAGCAATAATTCGGTCTGCTTGATATCGGTAAAATGCGTCAATAGCAGTATTAGCCCACTTATCCGCACTCATCCTACCTGATAAATCATCCAAGATATAGTATTTATTATCCACTCCTATCCCAGCCACCACTATGCCCGTCTCATCACTCCCCTCGTTAGCTGTTACCGCTGGATCAATAGCTACTACAATCCTTCTCATCTCTGGCGCTTCTTTAACCCTGAATCCGTCAATCATTGAAGGTTTCCATAGCGCCCCCTCCATGTCTGTTAGGACTTCCGCATATAGCTCCTGCCTTCCTAATCGGGTATTAGCGTATTTTTCTCTAAGCATCTCAAGAGCCGCTGGCGCTAGATTAGCCTCATTCTCAAATGTGCTGCCCCTAGTCATAACAGTATTTGTTCTATTTATTAGCTGTTTTATAAGCTTTGTTGGCTTCGGCGTGGTGGTTATTACGCATTGCGGGTTATCCCCTAGCCGTAGCCCAAACATTAGCTGATCAAAAGTGTCCTGATATTGCCAGACCGCTAACTCATCACACCAAGCTCTATGGAATTGAGGCCCACGAAGTCTATCCGGCTCCGTTGCACTAAACCCCATAATTTTAGAGCCGTTGTATAGCCGTATTTCAGCCGCTGAAGCGTTGTAGCCCTGTCCCCTACCCGATAGTAGGCACTCTTTCGGTATCATCTGTAGCATACCGGAAACGCCGCCAAAAGCTACGCGCCTTATGTCTCCGAATGTTGGGGTTACTACAGCTACTTGGCTGTTGGGATTTTTTAACGCGTAGATTAACGCATCCGCTGCGCCTGTCATCGTTTTACCCCAGCCCCTTCCGGCTAAAATTAACCAAACATTCCAATTACCTTTCGGGGTTAGCTGGCTATCACGCGCTGTTTTTTGCCAATTACTGTATAGAGTAACCGCTCCCCTCTGAGCGTTGTTCTCTAAGTTCGTCCAATTGTTCCATAATTGCGTTGAAGGAATCTGGGGCTGTAATGTCTGCATGAACCTTACTTATCTCCTGCGCTTCACCTAACGCTAGTTTACCAATTTTTTGGGCGTTGCCGATTACTACTGATAGCCGCTCTAGTACAACGGCAGACAAGCCCCTATACTCAGGCTCTGCTGGATCATTAAACCTATTCTCATCAATAATCAGTTGCCTACTAACCTTAACCATTAAAGACTGTGCTAGCTGTAGGGAGTTCGTATCTAGCTTATTCCCCTGACTTACTAGCTCTTTAAGCCTAGAGTTTTGAGTCTCGCGCTCTAATTTGCTTAAAAACTCGTTCTTAGCTCCTTGCCAGTTCTCCTTGGATGAATGGCTGAATAGCGTGGCTCTCGCTACATTGTGCCGCTTAACCAGTGCGTCTATTGACGGGAATCGCCTAACACTACTGTCGTCTAGATAGCCTTCTATAAACTCTCGCTTAATCTCTATCTTTAATTCTCCGGTAAGACTTTGTGTTTTTTCTTTACCGTTATCGCTTTGTCTAACTTGATCTGTCATTTTCTCCCTCACTTGCAGGGGATAGCTGTTACTACTTTTCCAACTGTCCCATCATTACTGTGCTGTTTAAAAAATATGTTATCACCCACGGCTAAATCACCTAGTAACCAATATGCGTAAGATCCCTTAGATGGGCTATTAGTAACCTTGTGACAACCTACCCAAGTTAAATTAGGGCTACCATTGCTAGCTGCTATTTGCCCTTTAGAACATCCTGATAACAAACCTAGAGCTATTAGTAGTACTGCCGTCTTTTTCATAGCTTACCTTCCTTGTCCTCGGTATTTCTTTACCTTGGTCCTTGTTTTCTTATTCTTAGGTCTTGATAACGGGCTTGATCCTATACTAGTTCTTTTCTTTACTGCTAAACTAAAACTATTTGTTTTTGGCTTGTTCGCCATCTTCTTCTGCCTTTTTTAATAAAATTTGGTGCTTTGTCATCCAAGCTTTGTTGTATTCACTATTTTCAAATAGCTTTGAAAAACCTGTTATATGCTTTAGTCTTAGCAACTCATCTGCTTCCATACCTAGGTGGTTGCATATATCAACATCACTCCATCCATTCTCTAATAGAGCAAAAACCATACTCGACATACCTTTAACGCTATGACTACCCCTAGCTCTGTTATGTCTTATGGTTGCAGCCATCCTATCATTTATATCTTTTTTTAGGACTACAATAGGGACTTTGCCGCCAGTACTATCGTTTATGTCTTTGTTGTTTTTTCCTATAAAATACCTGTGGAACCCATCAACAATAATATATTTCTTTTTTTCTTTATCCCATACAGTAACAATAGGCTGAGTATAGCCATCATGCTTTATTGAAGTATGCAACAACCCCATCTCCTGAGATGCAACACTGTTTGGATTGTAATCGTTGGCCTCAACATCTTCTACATCTACCCATATAACATTAGAAACAGGGTGATTGTCTTGTAAATTATTATGCTCTGGCATTAATCGACAACTCCAGCAAATCGCGTTTTATATACACTAAGTTAGGATCATCTAGGTTATCTATCCACAAATCTCCCCGCTTCCATTTTCTATAAGCTATAGATGTTGGGCTATTTTCAAAGTTCTTTAGTTTTTCGAACTCCCAATCATTAGCCAGTATTGATGCTATTTGTTTTTTGTAAACTAAAGACTCGTCAGCTAATTGATTGTACACTAGATCCATTCTTGCCCACTTTGCATGAAATTTTTTTCTGTTTTCTTCAATCTCAATCAGTTTGTCTGTTAGATAATCTCTATACTCTTTCCAGCTTGCAAACATTGCTGGCAGTTCTTTAACAGCCATCATTTCTGATTTTTTCATGTGCTTGGTGGTGTGGATCCCCGCGATCCTGGAAGATAGCTTCTGCCAAGTATCTGGCTCTAGCTCATGTAAAAAAAACAGATTATGCACTGCTGTTTCATGGTGTAAGTTTGAAACCCTCATATCTCTCACAGCTACTCCATGTTGATACATTTTGTTATAGATATTATTATAACGCCACTTATTATCCTGTATCGCCTTCCATACATCAGAGGTCTTCCAATCATATATCGGGTAAAACGTAAACTGCTTTAGCTTTTTATCTAAAACTTTACCCCAAGTTATATGCTTATAGGTAGCTTCTAATGTCATTCCTGCTAACCTTCTAGGGCTTTCTTCTGCCCTAACCCCTCCAATAAAACAGGCAGTCTCATCAGGAAACATCCATTTCATAATTGCTGGAAACATTTTTGCAAATCTATCTGTGTTAAAATTATTTTCGTGTATCGCAATATCTTCTTTTTCTCTTAGCCATTCCCCGCCTTCTTCCCAACAGTGCAACCACGGCTCCTTTATTGATGTTGTATTAAAAATCTTAAACGGACTCTGAATCCAAAATGGCTCAACCCGATCATCATTCATAACTAATCTCATATAATCTATGGTTGCTTGCCACTCTGCCTCTTGATCTAGGAACATAACCTTTAACGGTAGCCTGTTTTTTTCTTTTGCTACAATCAGGGCTAAGTTTAAAATAACTGCGCTATCTTTTCCTCCAGAGGTGGAAACAACAACATTATCGAACTCATCAAAAAGCCAGCGAATACGCTCCAGAGCCTCATCAAACACATTGTTATTTAGATAAATTCTCATCGTCTATTTTATTCTCTGTTACAAATTTTAATAATCTTAGTTTTGTATCTTCATAATTCAGTATTTCATGGCTATCTATGGATGCCGCTACATTCCAAACACCGTATTTGTGTTTGTGGAAAACCTGATGCGGCGAATGGGTATCAAGTATATAAAACAGCCCTGTTTTTAAATGCAATTCTTCTTTGGATAAACCCCGACAGTAAACACCGTCATCAACCCTAACCTTTAAATGGTGAGAATAGCGCGGATATTTAGGATCAAAATGAATCGGTGTCCCTTTCCTAACCGCTATCCAATGCGGATCATTAATCAAAACTGTTTTTCCGTTATCGTCTATTTCTCTCCCCCAAGTTTGCAATGTATAATTTTTTGTTGGGAAAAATCTTAATAAACTTGATTCTTTAGGGAACGGAATAAATTTAGGTAAATCTACCATTTCCGAATAAACAACAGGATTACCGCTTTGCCCTTTTTTTAACTGGTAGCTCCATTTTACATTAGCCAATATTTAGCTCTCCTCTGCGTCTTCAAATGTAAAACTTTGTCTTTTGCTTGAACGCCTAGGATCAATAACACTTTTCCCCTCCCTATGGTCAACCAAAGACGGGCAATGCACCCAGTATCGTTCTTTCCTATACTTCAAAAAGTCTCTTACCATTGCATCTGTTCCATTAGGATGTTCTTCAATATTCTTTGGAATCCATAACGCAGAAAACTCTAACATTAATCTGCTGTAAAATGGAGGTGCATAAAAACATTGATTCATTAAAAAACTACGATCCCACCGACTTCCGATAGTAAGATCAGCTTTCCTCATTGAAAAAAATTGAACTACGCTCATAGGTTTTTGACGTATGACTGCACTTGCTTTTTTCATAAAATTTTTTGTTATAAAAATATCTTCTTCCATGTGAATACACGGATCATCTTTTGCTATTTCTAGTGATCTAAGAAATGTATCCATAGCGCACTTTTTTTTATCCATGCAAAAGATTGCATCTGGTAACTTGTTTTTTAAATATTCTATGCAATCCTTTCTTACTGGGACTGCCTTTATAATTACCTTCATAATTTTTCTTTGTTAATTTGGCTAAACCCTCATTATCGCCCTTCGAATCGGAACGTATGGGCGCAACTAGGGCAAACTACCTCAACGCTATCTGCTCCAGTATTAGCACTAATTCTATTTATATTATCGCCTAGTCTATTTTCAGCATTAATCATATCGCGTTCTTGAATGTCTGGATATTCAGTCATTGGCTGTAAATCGGGTTGATAATTCAACGATGAAACATCTATATCAGTTCCGATTACGCTAAGATCGAAACCCTGCTCGTTAATATCTTTTAACTCTGAAAAGTATAACCCCATATCCCAATCGCCATTCTCCCCTAGTTTATTATCAGCAATAACATATGCTGCTTTTTGAACTTCGCTTAATCCGGCAATAACTATGCACGGCACTTCTTCCATCTCTAGCCGCAGCGCTGCATAAAGTCTGCCATGCCCAGCTATTACATTGTCATCTTCATCGATAAGAATTGGGACTGTCCAGCCCCATTGCTTGATGCTTTCGACTAGCTGATTTATCTGACTATCTGGATGAGTCTTAGGGTTTCTGTCATACGGAATTAAACTATCGACAGGTTTCTTGATAAGTTCTGACGGTGATTCTATTAGCATGATGACTCCCTGTATGTTACGTTAGATCATTATGCGCTAGTGTATCACAAACAACAATAAAAAAAAGAGGGGGATTAGCCCCTCTATCAAGGTTGTATTACAGGGAGAGTGTAATCTGGGTTATTAACAGTATCATAGTTTGAGAAAATGAACAACAAAGACCTTCGGAATATAGGAACAGAGATATTTGGGACTAGGTGGCAAACACGCCTAGCAAAAGAACTCGCGATATCTCCACAGCATCTAAGAAAATACGTTAGCGGGAGGATATCTATTCCTGATAGTAGAGACTGCCACATCCGATTACTGTACTTTGTCTTTAAGAAGGGTCTGCTAGATGACTTCAAAAAAATGGGGGGAATTGCACCCCCCTAGTTCTCACCTTGCACAGTGAATAAAACTAGACGCTCTAGCAGCATCTAAGTAATAAGGGTTTAATCCAAAGTCTTCGTAACCTTCAAATATAGAATTGTAGTACACATCTGATGGGGGGCTAATCTTTCCAGTATTCATTGTGTATGTCATTACATCTTCGCCGCCCATCTCGATTATTTGCTTACCGTACAAATGGGGGAAACCCTCATAAAGATCCAATGCTTCTTCGCACTGCGCGGTAATGTTAAACAAGCCAACTTCACAAACTGAACCCTCATCTCTTATTAGATCCGCTACACCTCTGAAGACTAATCGGTAGTTGTCTAGTGTTGCTGAATACAAAGCCTCTGCTCTAGGGCATCTCTGTCGCATCTGCCCTAGGTTTAGATTACTGCCATACGCTAAATATAACATTACGCTCCCAACTCTGTTTCTCTTTGATCGAAGAAATCTGATACACTTTCTGGAATCCCGCCCATCAACGCATTACTTAGAACTTCCTCGCTTGATGCTAGGTGAGTTGCAAACCAATCCTGCGCTATGCTTTTCAATTCACGATAACCGTATTTTTTCCTAACATATTTTATTACCACTTCATCTCCCTCATCTTTGTGCAAATTATCTAACTCAATATTGCTGACATCAAATCTATCTCCATTTATGTTTGTTAAGATCCAAAGATTCCCGCCACGAATTTGTTTTCCACCGCCATAAACTAACCTACCACCAGCCCTTAAAACCTGTTCGCGGATTTCTCCGAAAGGCATTTTTTTGCGAGGCTTGTAATTTAATTCAAGGGTAACATTTCCAGAGCTTTTGAACTTTCGGCACTGCTCAACAAAATGCTGTAAGAACAAAACCCAATTACCAATCTTAGCAAAATCGGTTGATCCTGAGTGCTGGCGAAATTCAATTGTTCCGTGGGTTCTGAGTGACTGAGTATTTACTTTAGTAAATCGGCCTCTCTGATAATTTACTATAGTATTTACACTGCCATCCTCGGTTTGAACGTCTAAGCGATCTAATCTGTAACTATGGGCTATAGATCCACAATAAACATTGTTTGATGCGCGTCTTGATTCTGGAAACCAACTATCAATTTTTGCTTCATTCTCATGGTAGCGCTTAACAATATTTTTAGCGTCTAAGAATGTTAAGTCTGCTGCATCTAGGTGAACGTGAACGCCTGTGTGACGATTAACGGAACATCCAATTTCATTCATAACTTCACAAACTTTCTCTAGCTCATCAATTCCTGATTGGCCCTGTAATATAGGAGAAACAATTTCATAACCGCACGAAGCGTCTGTTATTACTTTCCAATGGCGGCGGGTTGTATGGTTATAACTCTCTTGAACCGCTGTTATCCCTGCTTGGGTTAAAGCGTCTGCTAAAGTCGCTCTATCTACCCCAACATACTCAATTTCAATTCCGAATTTTCTATTAGTAACTTCATTTTTGTTAACCATTATAAACTCCTGTGCAAGTAAGTTTGTGTATCGTAAGCCAGTCTAGCATACATAATAAATAGTGTAAACCCCTAAATGGGGTATTATATAATATTTATTTATTATGTAGATTCAAATTTTAATCTATGTGACTCAGCCTGTTTTACCTTATAAGTAATATGCTTTCTAAAAGGGGTAACATAATGGCAATATATGAAGTAGGAATTTTCAATAGGTATATTCGCGCTAAAGTGAGAAACGGTGACGCTCTAGCTCCTGGCGTAGACCCCGTCTGGCAAGAGACAAACCTATTTGAGATTGAGGCAAACAGCGCCGAAAGAGCAGAGGAAATAATTCTGGTTAAGTATCCCGCATCCCAAGGGTTCGTAATTGACGGTGTCTTTAAACTGAATGGATAGGAGATTTTATGGTAGTTGCTGAGACAATGGCAGCATTGGCCGTAGCTAAAGCTGCGGTCAGCGGAGTAAAAAGCGTCATTGAAACCTGTAAAGATGTATCAGAGATTTCCGGCCAGATTGACCAGATGTTCCATGCAAGCGAACAGATAAACGCCAAGCTAACTCCAAAGCATAAGACAGCTTATAATAATTACCTTACACAAAAGCTAAATGACGGAGATGAAATGGAAGGGGAATCCTTCTCTGATGTTGCGTCTGAAATAATAGAAAAAAAACAGCTTGATGAACAGCTAGAACAGATGGCTCGTATGCTTAATAGAAGATTCGGAGCTGATACATGGGACACAATCATTGAGACAAGAGAAACCCGAATTAAAGAAAACAAAGCCAGGAGAGCCAAAGCCAAAGTAAAATTCATAGCTAAAAAAGAACATGATCGCGTTGTTATGTTGAAGTGGCTAAAAGGAATAGGGCAGACTATAATAGTGTCGAGTGTTCTTATTGGTTTTTATTTCTGGCTTAAGTACTTGATTAGCTGCGCTGGTAAATGCTTTAAATAAAAAAGGAGTATTGATGCAAGAACTGAAAGATTGCCCACACTGTGGCGCTGTGACTAGGCCGCAGCTAGTGTATGAATTTTATCATTGTGGCCGCTGCAAAAGAAACATTGACGAAATGTGCCAGAATCAAACCGAACAGAAAGAAGAAATCTACAGATTCTTTTCAGCAAAGTAATCAACGTCAATCAATTGATCGCCGGAAACCAGGACGCAAGTTTCATTCTTTTTTGGCAGCCTAACCACGATTGACCAATCCAAATCTTTTCCTCTGTATACTTCGATCAAGCTATTAAGACCTGGCATTGTCCCTATTAAAAATAGCTTCTGACTTTCCCCAACTGTATCTAGAAAAAAATCTCGCTCAAAACAAAGCATCTTTATATTACGAATTTCAGCGGCTTTTACCGCCATACTGAAACCGCAAAGAATACTTATGATTAATGTCTGAATAATTCTTTTTTTCACTGGTCTTATCCTTTTCTAATACTCGAATCCATTCTAGGTAATTGCACTCTTTGCACTGATCACCATCGTAATATTGCATATGACGGTAGCAAGATTTTAATTCATCAGGATCTTCTTTTTCATGGTTCAACAATCGGCGTGTCATATTTCCTCACATCTAACTGTTACAGGTAATCGAGAATAAAAGTTAGCTAACGCCGTCTGGCATTGCTCCATGTCCTCAAAATTTATCTTCATTTCAAACGGAACCGTAAATTGTATAATAATTATTAATGCTGCCATGCTCATTTCTCTCTCCTTTAGTCGTCTTTGTTATAGTAATTTCTTTGGATCTCAGGCTCAATTTGCTTATAGCTCTTTTTTTCCACGTTATACTTGAACATACATTCACCAATGTTACCGTATAAACCCTGTTCTCGAATCTTTTTTGTAACTACAGCGACCGTACCTTCATCAAAGTACCGATGAACCACTAGCCCTACATCGGCCATATTATGCCAGTGTGCGCTTCCACTAATATCGTACATACTAGGCACTGGGTAGCTGCCATCGTTCTGTCTAGCCAATTTTGCTGGGTGAGCGACTACCCACATTATGGTATTGTGTTTTCTACAGAACTGCTTGAACGAGCTAATCATATCCCTTATATGCTCGTCTTCTCTTTTGCCATTGGATCTCGCCGCAGATATCTCATTATACGGATCAATCACAATTCCCTTAACCCCGTGCCTAACGCAAGCTGCCCTTGATTTTTCTAAGATCCAAGACGCGGTTGGGACTGTCTCCCTACTTTCTATAAATACAAAATGATCTTCTACAAAATCAACCGCCTCTCGCAACTCTGTTTCGCTCATCCTACTCGCTGGCCCCATATCAAAAGGCTTCTCTTTGTATATCTCTGCTAGCCGCCGTATATGATATGCCGTGCTATGCTCTGGAGAAAACACCGCGAATTTCCATCCGTGCAGCCTCGCAGCGTTAACCATAATTTGATCTAGAAAGTTTGATTTCCCGTGGTTTGGAATACCTGTGACTACATGGAAGGTAGCTGGCATAAGCTTGTAAATATCATCTAGCATCGAAAACCCTGTGCTAAACGGCTTCGCTTCGTGGCCGTGGTACAAATCCCAAACCTGAGAGAAATAATCTTTAGCCTTGTATAAACCATCCACCGGATAGGGCGTAGCTTTACCAAACCTACTCTTTAGAATCTCTGCCCCGTATTCTACTAGGCACTCGTTAGCATCCTTCTGCTGCGCTCCCTCTACTGATAGAGGCCACTCCACTTTCCAGCACCTATCTTTACCAAATCTGTGCGCTAACTCCAGTGCAAGCGCCTGACCAGCGCCGTCAGAATCCACCGCTATATAAATCTTTTTCATTTTTTCTAGTTTTTCGCAATCGGAAAGCGCTGTGAATCTTTTATCGTCTGGCCGAAATGATGCCTCTTTTGGTGCGCCATCGGGAAGTGTGACCACATTTTTAATACCAGCTTGCCAACATGAAAGAACATCCATCTCGCCTTCGACAAAAATAATTTCATCACCAACAACGGAATCAATATTATAGAGAGATCTTTTAGCGCCTTGCTCTTGCCTAAACACTTTGTCGCGGCTTCGGTATTTTATATTAACGATCTGACCATTTTCTATATATGGGAAAGCTACTGCACCCTCGCTAGATCCATTATTAAATACTCTGCTAGTCTTGAATATTTTAAAGTCATCTAAGGTTGACCTATCTATCGCACGGTCTTTAAACCAATCTACTGCTTCCTTACTTAATTCTCCAAGATCCCTAACTATTGGCTTGTAAGTTTTTGGTTTAATAGCCTTATCAAGCTTGTAACCGTTTGAAGCAATACCACCTGTCCAGCCGCAATTATGGCAATTCCAAACAGCCCCACCATCGTTATCAATAGTAACTGATAGAGGTGTATCCCTTTTGTTAGATGACTTTCGCGTGTTTTTACACTCTGGACAGTAGGTCTTATGATTACCTACTGTTGGGTTTTTTAACTGGATTCCCGATGTAACCAGTGTATCCGCGCTCATCCTGCTATAGAACTTAAATTAGTACCCGTGACATAGTGGCCCCTTAATACTTGTTTATATTGTTTAGTTTTATCTGCCATTGTGTCAGTGGTGGGGTGTAACTCTGTCATGCATACGGTATAAATATTTGAGGTTCTTTTAGCCGTTTTATCTCCGTTAATATAATTAGGCTTAGACTTTATATACTTTTTTCTCTCTAGCTCTCTTAAACTGCGGTGGACTGTTCTTGACGAGCAAATAGCGTCCTTGGCTATTGTCGCAACTGATGGGTAACAAACGCCCTTTTCATCGGCTCTGCTGCTTAAACATATGTAAATTAATTTCTCTATAGCCGTTAGATTCTTGCATTTTATAGCGTTAAAAACGTACTTACTCGACATATTACACTCCTGTTTTTTTATTATAGGGTGACACACTAGCACAACCCTAATTTGGCGCAACCCCTTTTCTGGGGTTTAGCAATGGTTTTAAACTTCAGTGATGTAAATTGGGGGAACGTAGGTGGCCAGTATCTTTTTTCTTAGAACGTAATCACGCGTTTTTGTTGCCTTGGATTTAACATCCTCTACAATCGTGTCTCCGGCAGAGGTAAGATAACGGAAATCGGCAGTATACCTACCTATCTTTTGGCCGTTAACCATCAAATCAAAACGTGGATGAGTTTCTAGATTCCTAATCTCTCGCGCTAAGACTAAAATTTCCAGTTCTAGGTATCTGTTTCGCTCTTTCTTGGAATCAAATTTGATCCCTTTGTACTCACATTTTATGGCGTTGTACTTGTTCCGCGATAAGATCATTGCCTGAGACTTCCCCGTTTGAGACTTCGATTATTTTAATTGCCATTGTTGGCCTAGGGAATCTTTCGCCTCTGGTCCATTTTTCTACTGATCGCATCGGAGCGCCAAGCTCAATCCCAAGAGACTTTGCCGTATAATGCTCTCTATCCATCCATTCTCGTAATCGCATATTTAGTACTCCTATCTGTTACTGGCACTATATATAGCATGTTATATTACAGCGCAACCTATTTTTGGGGTTGCAATAAACCTCCTTTACGGGTAAGTTAAAACTTAACGAACAACCAAAGGAAAAAATATGGGCAGCAACTCGCCATTCGAAACGCACGGCATTACGCACCTTTCAGCATCTCAAATAAATTCTTGGATAGAAGATCCAGCAGCGTATTTAGCTCGTCTAGCTGGTTTGAAGTCTAAGTTTGGCCCCGCCGCTTGGCGTGGGACAGCGGTTGAAAAGGGTATCCAAGAATCTATCACGGGGAACCCTGATTATTTGCTAGTTGCGAGGGCATCGTTTGAGAAAGAAAACATTGAAAACGAGGGGCATTTTGCTGATGTTACAA
>TARA_R110000744_G_scaffold87543_1_pt1 | contig 17322 bp, 4 predicted proteins | sample TARA_R110000744 | Tara Oceans TARA_R110000744 (sample SAMEA4398083) | marine metagenome | biome: Polar Biome; feature: [DCM] deep chlorophyll maximum layer (ENVO:01000326); material: water (ENVO:00002006), including particulate matter (ENVO:01000060) such as... | depth 36 m | reverse complement strand
TTACAGGCTGGGGTTCCTACAGTGACTTAACACCATGGGAATATTTAGCCGTAAAACCATAGTTACAGTATCTGCCCAGCATATAAGAATGCTGGAGCCTAAGGATGATATGAACAGACAGGCTGTACTTGCTGCTGTTCTAACTCGTAGTCCTATAGCAGAGTCCATCATACAAGCTCAGATGCATGGTATGTATGCTATGGCTGAGAGGTACTACTACTATGGTAAAACACAATTTACTAATGGGTTACCTCAGGGTACTGCTGGGCATGTAATGGTTTCGGATATGAGAATCATATCTGCACTTAGAAAAGAGTTTCCTGATTTAGATGAAATAGTAATCCAAGATGCAAGTGTGGATGTGGCTAATCCAGATGTATTCATTCGTAGTGTTCTAAGAGATAAGTACGCATACAATAACGAGACTGGACAAGTAGCTACTCCACCAGCAGGAATAACTGGGGATGTTGAGCTAGTAGGTATACGCTCAATTGAAGAAGACCAAATTGGTTTGCTATTCGCTAGTACTACCATACAGGACGAAGTAGAAGTCATTGAGACGGTCTCTGGGTTCAACCCCTCTAAATCATATCTCCAAGTAGTGTTTACGGCTTTAGAGACCGATACAGGGACAGGTGAGACTACTGAGAAGGAATTTGAGTGGACATATGAAATAGGTTCAGGTGTTTACTCTGAATTAGAAGATTCTAATGGTGTACCAGATTCAAACCCATATTACCCTATTGTCCCTATACGGTTAGATAATAAGGATATGTCTGGTCAGTCTGGTACTGATAGAGAGAAACGGATAGTAAGAGACACTGACTTATTTAAAACCAGTAAAATTATGCTTAAGAAGCTCACACTAGATATTGAGAGTATTGGCACTAGCATTAATAATAATGAAAATGTAGTCAATATAGATAATGTGTTCTTTGGGGTAAAGGTAGATATACGTGATGACACTCCTATAGTTACAGAGTACTTGGGTAGATACTTCTATTCCTTACATCAAGCCAATGGTAATACTAAGGATTTGTTTGATACTTGGAAAGAGGGAACCAAAGGTAGAACACCTCCTAGTGTTAACATAGTTATTCAAGAAGGGTTATTTAAGCAGTCCATAAACTACTTGTATACAGAAACTGATTTAGAAGATGGTACCTTAGAGGCTCCAGAGGTTACTTTCAAAATACTGGATAGAGCACCAGTTGTTAAATTACTAGGTATAAGCCTATTTGAGTATGAACAGAGTTACGTTACTTACAGATACCAAGAGAGCAAAGGTAAAATACGTACTATAACAGTTCATGGTTTAATGACTGTAGACTTCATATACCGTACAGAAACCATTGATATAAATCTAAAAGATAGTGCTGTTAAAGCAGATGGTGATGACTCAAGTAAAATGATGATTCCTATACATAGAGGTGTAGTGAGGAATATGCGATTACCAGAGAGGAACAAGTTGTTTCACTCCGCTATGTATTTAACCGTACAGACCCATGATAAGAGAAAACAGAAGTGGTATGAAACCAGTCTATTTAAATGGATTGTTATTATCATTGCTGTGGTTATAACCGTACTGACAGGAGGCACAGGTGTTGCTGCGATAGGTTTAGCTCTAGGCACTGGTTTAGCTGTTTCTATTATAATTTATATAACCCTTATGTTGGTAATAGGGGAAGTAATGAAGTTCTTAGCTGAAGCTGTTATTAGTATTTTCGGCCCTGAAGTGGGTAAATGGTTAGCAGTAATCATGGTAGTGGTAGCTATATACTTTTCTGGTGATGTTGATAGTGGTATGGCTGCACTAACAGGTATGTTTTCTACTGCACTTACAACTGCGTATGTGGAAGAAATAGAGAGTATTATATCTGACATTGCTGATGCGATAGCATTCCTTGCAGCAGAGACCGCTGCATTCTCTGAGAAAATAAGTAAGATAATGGAGGAGATACTTGGGGATAGGTTGATAGTGAACATCCCTGCTATCTTGAAGGACGCTAGAAGGTATGTGCCAATATACTTAGCACAGGAATCAGCAGAACAATATTACGCTAGAATAGAGGGTAGTACACATATCAATGAAATAATGTTATCACTACCTAGTATATACAATAGTAAATCTTTGGTGCCTCCTACATTGGATGAAGCACTTGAACAGTTTAAGAAGGGGTAATTTATGGGATTCGCAGCTTTAGGTAACCTTGGTTTGTCTAATATAGGCAATTTAGGTGTGAAGAATGCTGGAAAGAGTATGTCTAATAGTTGGGGTGATTACTTCTCAATGGGAGAAAATGGAGAGTCTGCTGGAGCAATGAGAGACTTCGGTACAGTAGCAACAGGCCTAGGAAGTTTAGGTAAGCTATACGGTGCATGGCAAGGTGCCAAAGCCGCTAAAGATGCTCAGAAACAAGCACAACAAAGTAGTATGTTTACTCAAGCATTTGATGTAGCTGGTTTCTCCCAAGCACTTGGTTCAGAACGTGCTAAGAACATGTTCATGGGTGGAACTGGGGATGACCCTAAATACCAACTCAATAGCTACCTAAGCCCTGATATACAGAATAAATATATGGCTCAAGGACTGTTCGGAGATACATCTGCACAGGGTCAGAGGAACCTTACTGACTTCAATGGTATTACTCAGAATGCTCCTTCGTCATTCCAACCAGTGGATATGAACCAAGGCTACCGACAGTTCGGTCAGGTTGATTCTGGACAAAATGCTATATCAATGGGTAGTGGTATGGGAGTAGGCCAACCTAATTACCAAACTGGTAGTATTGGGCTTGATGCCGCAGCACAGAATCCGATTAGCATGGGGAATCAATCTGGATATCAAGGTGGATTCTCTTCACCTATGAATGCTCCCATGCAGAATAATATACCTAGTACTGTCCCTAATAGGCAGGATAGGACTTCTGGTTACGGAGGCTTCTAACCATGGCTATTCTTAATATAAAGGCTACTGACACCTCTCGTAATAATGCAGTGGCTCTAGCGGCTGCTCAGGCACAGCAGAGGGCTATACAATCAGGTTCTGCTGCTCTTAGTAAGTTAGGTGAGGGAATCACCACTAATGCATTCAACCAAGATGCAGGAGCTATTTTAAGTAACCAGACTGGCTCTAGTGTAGATGTGAATAATGCCCTACGTAACTTAGGTTTCAATAGGAATCGGGATGTCTCTTCTCAATTAAACCAACAAAGGGGCATTATGGAGGATGCTGCTATACAGTCCTTTGAGCAGCAGCAAGCCTCTGGTAGAGCAGATGAAATGGTAAGGCAGCGTGAAGCTGCATTGAATGCTCAGTTCGCTTCTAAGAACACAGAAGCTGCTAATGGAACATATTTAGAGGATTCCGAAGGAAACTCAACGGGTATTAAATATGATGCCAATCTAGGTGGTATATATGACGAGCATGACGCTATTGCTTTTGGTAGGGCAGTAGAGGATTTAGGGAGTAAGGATAAGTTTGGTGGGGACGTAGATAAAGCAATAAAAGGATTTGAAGCTGCTACAGGTAAATTACCAAGTGCAGACGACCTCAACAGGATTATGTATGGTGACAGGTCAAAGAATTATATACCTTACGCCTCTGAACAAGATTCTGAGGATGCAGGTAAAAGGGCGTTTTCCTTAGGCAAACAAAAGATTGCTAACTCTGCTGTAGGGAAAGAATTAGCTGCTAACACTGCTACTAGCCAAGCCCAACTAGATAAGGACTTAAGTAGTTTGTCGTCACAACGTAAGTTGTTCACCAGCGAGCAGATAGATAACAACAGAAGACGTTTGAATGATGGTTCCATTGGTATACAGGAATTCAGTCTTAATAAAGTTATACTAGAGGCGGCTAGGAAGTCTGGCGGAGAATTAACGCAAAAAGGTGTGGATAAGCTTAAGAAGGTTATTGACCCTAATCCTACCACTTTGAAGTCGGCTGAAAAGAACGAAGATATTAAACAATACAATTCTGCACTAGAACAAAAAGCAGTGGAGTTTGGTAATGCTGTACCGGATCCTCAGGAGGTCTCGGTAGAAGAGTACACTACTCCGGTACTACCTAGCAGTGGGATTGAAGATGTGCCTAACGATATAGAGTCTGCATCCATATATAATAACAAAACTTCAGCCCTTGAAGGTGTTGGAGTAGGTCTGTCTTTCTTTCAAAAGTTGGGCGCAGAAGCCCCTAGTACTTATGTTAATAGACTGAAGGAAGCTGGTGGTTCTGAAGAATTACAAAATAGGTTACTTAAGAATCTACAGGGAGTAACTTCGTCTTTATCTGAAAGTGACAGCGATGAAATAGCAGACTTGTTAATGAGTCCGACAGAGAATCTAGATCCAATACAAAAAGCCGCTAAAAAAGAGACTCCGCCTAAAGCAGGTGGAAAAGCTTTTGACCGTATAGTGGAGCAGTCTGATGTATACGCTGCAGGCAAAGAGAGTATGATTGCTGACTATAAGGCAGCTAGAAACAATGACGAAAGACGTGAAATTTTAGAAATGTTTTCTAGTGGCGTATACAACGAGTTGGGTGGGAGTGCTGAGGATATACTAGCAGAAGATGCAGACGTAGCTGCAAGGATTGCTAGGTATAAACAGAACGTCCTATCTTCTACTAGTTGAACGATACCCGTATAACTCATATACTCAAGCCTACTACTCTGTAGGCTTTTTACTTTCCAAGGATAAAACATGTTTGAGAACGAAGAATACGTCCCGTTAACGGGCGATACTGCAACCTCGCTTACAGATACAAAAACAAAAGAAGTAGCAATTGCTAAGCAAAATAAGCAAATAGAACAAGACCCTATTGCTTATGCTACTAATGCAGCTAATAGCATGAGTAGGCATGAATTCTTAACTACAGACACAGGTGTTCCTGCACACGAAAGGGACATATTTTATGCACGTAATAACAGAAAGAACTCTTTAGAAGCAGCTGCACAACAAGAAGCTAATAGACAACAACAACCTCAAGCAAATACTTATGAAGAATTCCAACAACAAGAACAGAAGCCAAACCCATTTGCTCCTAGTATCCAAGAGTACAGAGAGAAGGGTGAGATAAATACTTCTGGTGAAGTACCTATGTTTGACACTAGAACATTTGGTGGGAAGGTAGGAAACACAGCGGTAGCCTTTGGTAGTGCTGTAAAGAAACTAGTAGGGAATACTGGTATTCTGGCTCTGGAAGCTGAAAGGTATGTAGACGCTGCTGGAGAGGGCTTAGACGCTAAAGTAGACCAACCCCTATACAATGCCACTAAAGATAGAATGGCAGCCTTGAAGGGCGCTCAGGAGAGCAATACGGATGGTTCACAGAATGCTGTAATAGCAGCCATACAAGAAACTTTTACAGATGAAGAAAAAGCCTTCGTAAACCCAAGAGAAAATAACCAAGAATCCAAGTATGCAGTAATGCGTGAAATGGAAGATGACTCTGCATTCATTGACGAGTTCCGTAAAGAGACTAACTCCCTAGATAAGTATGTAGACCATAGTGCTAAGAATGCAGCTATGGCAGAAATCAAAGGAGACTTTAATGAAGCTATGTCCCAGTACGATGAAGGCAAAGCACTCATAGAAAATGGAGACACTGCTAAAGGTGTTATGAAGTCCCTGACTGCTATCCTTGGTTTGGGTGCAGATACAATGGCTACAGCTTTCAGAAACCCTGAAGCTACATTCCAGACAATAGCTGAGTCTGCTCCAGAAATGGCAGCAGCAGGCAAAAACATAGTATTAGGTGTAGGCGTAGCATTTGCTCGTACATACACAACTAACCTAGATGAATTCAGAAAAGAAAATGAAGGCAGAGAACCTACGGCAGAGGAGCAAGGTATATTAATACTGGCTTCTGGTGGGGAGGCAGCAGTGAGTGCTCTAGGGGATAAATTACTAGTAGGTGCAGGTAAGGTTAAAAATACTTTTAATCCTGCAGGAGCAGCAGGTAGACAGGCAGCAGCTATCACAGCCAAACAAGGCAAGCTTGAAGCTAGAGCATTAGCAGATGTTGGTAGAAGTAACCTGAATAAGTCTCTCAGAGCCACAGGGAGAGGCGTAGGGACTGCAGCTAAACTAGTAGGTGCAAATACCAAAGCAGGTGCTCAGGAATACGTAGAAGAATTCGTAGAGAGTGGTTTAGGACAATACGCAGTTAAACAAAATGTATCTGACATTGACTTAGAAGAGGCTCATGTAGGTGGAGCTATGGGCTTCGGTGCTGGTCAGGTAATGCAGACAGGTATACCTCAAGTATCAGCAATGATTGCAAATGGGGTAGTAAGCAAGACCTTAGGAGTTGTTGGCCTAGGTAAGAAAAAGTCTACTGAAACAGAAGTGGAAGAAGATGTTTCGATCAATGAAGATAACGCTGAAGATGTAAGAACAGAATACACTGCTAAGAATAACGTCAGTGACGTCTTAGACGAAAAAGGTGGGTTTAAAGAGGGAAATACCCTAACCACACTGTATAACGCAGTAGCAGGCGTTAGAGAGAATCTTAATGCTACTGAAGAAGAGAAGACAGAAGCTAATGGTGTACTTGAAGATAAGATACTTGGATTAGAAGGACAAATAGAATCTGTATTAGGTAAGGGTGGTTTAGTAGAAACTAACTTTGAGTTGTACAAAAAAGAGCGCATAGCAGACGGAACAGGAGAAGGTCTAACTGAGCAGCAATCTATGGAGAACTTTAGAAATACTCCAGATATGGTAGCACTAGCAGAAAGTATAGGGGGCATGCGTAACCAAATACAAACTGTAAAGGAACTAAATGCTCAGGATACCAAACCAGAGGAAGTGACTGAAGACTCCGTTATAGAAGGAATCAGTAAACTTAGTTCAGCCAATTTAGAAGATAATGAGGATTCCCCTGAAATAAATAGTGCGTTAGAACTTTTATTAAACTACGCACAGGGAGACAAAGCCAAGCCTGAAACTGTAGAGAAGATACGTCAGGTAATGACTAGTAGTGCATTCGCTAGTAATCCAGTAGCTAAAGACACTATTGCCTATATAAACTTTAAGGCGCAAGAAGCTATACAGGGTAAAGACCCTATAAGTAGATTGAGCCAAGAAATACGTAAGTCAGTGGATAGTTTAGTTGCAGATAATAGAGCCCAAGCTAAAGCAGGTTGGACAGTAAAAGCAAGTAAGTCTGCTGGCATATTGAAAACTAAATTCAATAACATAACTAAACGTAGTAATGCATTCTCATCTTTGGCTAGTGAGCTGCAAAGTAAGTTGGCAGATAAAACTATTTATGCAGGAACCATGGTTAACAGTGTTGAAGCCACCCCTGAGATGCAGGCACAGTTTGCTAAACTGTCTAAGGACTTTAACTACAATGTAGATGATAAGTTGACAGTGGAGAAGTTCCTTAAACTCAATGACGCTATTAAAGCAGATTTGGATTACACCACACTGGCGCATAAGAGTGTTACCTCTGCTGTTGAAGCTCAGTCAGGAAAAGTTACTGCTGCAGCTAATAAGAGCATTACTGATAAATTCAGTACAGAACTTGGTGCCTCCAGACTTAAAGCGTCTGACACTATAGGTGCAAGTATAAAAGGTTCTTTACAGAATCTTCTTCGTAGTAGATCACCAGAAGCTGCAATGACTGCTCTTAGGAGTAATCCAAAGTACACGGAAGAAAACATCGTACGAGTAATAAACCATTTCGGAGCTAATGAATTATTAGGTGAAACCCCTACTGGTACTAAACAAGAAGAGAATACTAAACCAGTATTAACTGGTTCAAGTAATGTCAGTAAGGCTCTATTAGCCAAAGACCAAGCTAAGTCTGACAGTGCCACTCAATTCATCGGTGAAGGTCGTGGAGGGTCTTCTACAGCTGAATACGCTAACGCTTGGGATAGTAATTCCAACACTGGTACTTATTCAAGTGATGACACTGTGTTCGTATCCTCTAATGGAGGAAGGAACATAAACAGGGTAATACCTGTAGTGGACGGTGTACTACAAGGTCAATATAAGAATGTCGATAAAGCAATTGAAGCAGGCGCCATTATCGTCATGGACACCAAACAGCACATAGAGAAGAATTCCTATAATACTGGTGAGATTGCACTGGCTCAGTACATGACTGATAACGGTTATGCTAGAGAAGGGGATACTGGTGTATTTAAGAAAGCAGAAATTAGTGGCACATACAAATTACCTGAAGATATAGATGATTGGGTTGGCAACAATCCTGAAAGAAATACTAGTAAAAAAGTACTGAGAGCCCTAGAGAAAGGTTCTCTTACTCCTCAACAGGAGACCAACATTAGAGCCTCTATAGCTAAAGCAGAGGGAACTACTAATACTCCTCCTCCTAGTGGTACAACAGAAGGTGGAGGTATTAAGAGTAAATTTAGAGGACAAGCGGAGAAAATCTACAATTATGTTGCGAAGAAGAAGGGTAGCTTTAATACCGAGTTGGATAAATTCTACGTAGAAAAGTTTGGTAAAGTTGTACCTACGGGTTTGCAGACCGCCCTTAATGACTATCATGCAGGTGTCGTAGGAGACACGCAAAGCGTACCCACTGTGTTGTCTGGGTATAAAGATGTTATAGATGGCTACAATTCAGCTATAAAAGAGGCATCTATGTTAGCAGCTACTTCATACATGGATGGAACAGAAGCTGGGAAAAGTAAAGGTAATGAGTACTCCAACTTAACCAAAGAATTAAGAGGGTTAAACGTTAATGGGGTAAACTTATTTGACCCAGAAAGACTGAGTTCTTTGGAAAAGCTTGAGAATGAGTACAAGTCTGCGGACGCAGAAACTAAAGCTAGTATGGTGAGTGCAATACGTCTTGAAGGGGAGTTTAATCCTGCTGAGACTACTCTAGAGGAGTACGTTAAATCCAACGTAGGTACTATGTTAGGCGAGTTTCAAAAAATAACTCAGAAATTAGATGGAGTAGGTAGCTTACCGACCCAAGACCAGCAACAATCTGAGACAGTGCTAGATGGTGAGCCTACTATCACACCAGAGGAAGAAGTAGTACCTACTCCTATGGAGGAGTCTTCAGAGACTACTAAGAAAGAAGAAGTAGTCTTATCCAATGTAGAAGCCACGACTAAGAATGGTGTTGAATTCCCTGCTTACTCAAGAGTAACTGAGGACTCTTTTGAATCCTTAGCGGTGTCTAATCGTAAATCTGGTATCCGAGTACAGGAAGTAACTACTGCAGAAGAGTTCTTTAAATACTTTGAAGGTGGTGTAGAGAACAACGAAACCAGTGAGCAGAAGCGTCAGACACTAGCAATGATGGCAGAGCAAGGTGTTACTCTGGACATGCTTAAGGATGTGATAAAGACTCCTGAGGATGTAACTGATTTCTTGGTTCTACATGAACAGTCGCATTTAAACAATAATGACCATAAAAACTATGACCGTACTAGCTTGCTGAGCCAGACGAATTTAGATATAGAAACCAGTGCCAATATGAATGCGTATAAAGCGTTCACTTCATCAAGGGAAGTTACTCCTGCTCCTGTTGCAATCAGTGACGATGTTAAGCAGGTTATGCAGGCAGAGCCTGAGATATTCCATGCACTGAATAAAACCAAGTATTCTAAATCTGGTTTAGGTAAATTATTTACTAGCAGCGAGGAAGCTTATAATGAATTAGTGGATCTTCTAAATGAATCCGTTACGTATAACGCCTTGTACAGTGGTATTGCTGCTATAGCCGATAAGTATGGTTTTGTTGAAGGTTACAGCATGTTCAACAATAAGCTAACTCTAGAGGAAGGCTTACAAGTCTTAGAAGGTAGTTTAGATAAACTGCTATCTAAAATAGAATATGAAGACATGAATACACAGTTCCAAGAGGATTTGGTTACCCGTGAACAGCTCAGGGAAGATAAAGCAGCTCTAGTTCTCAGAGCGAATGCTGCATTCGAGTCTGGTAAGAAAGCTATAGCTAGAACCTTAAATGCGGAAGTGGCTGCACTCGTACAAGAAATCAAAGACATTCAAGATTCCTTAGATGCTAAGAAAGCCAGTGATGCTAGTAGGAAAGCGTCCATACTAGAAGAAGAGGAACTGGCTGATATAGAAGCCACTAATAATTCAGATCCTAGTATTGAACTTAACTTTTCCATGCCATCGGAAAATTTAACAGGAACTAACTCCGGTGTTTATGAAGGGAACGTTATACAGGACTTCTTTACGTACAGTACTAACTCAGAGAACATTCTACACACACAAGAATCTCCATCTTTGAATACTGGGAATAAATCCCTAGATGTACAACTGTCTAATTTCGTGGATTCATTTAAAACTAGATTTATGGAATCTTTATTGGATGTAGGTAAAGGTAGAAATACAACCACTAAAGACCCTGCACTGGACTTATACTTTGATAGTGAAGGCAATGTAGCTATTACAGATAATATGCTCTCACAGGTGGCTCTAGCGGCTTATAAATACTATATAGATATGGGCAGTAAGGGTATTTACACTGACTCAGATTCCATGTCTAAGTATTTAACAGGAAGTGGAGATGCCTCTATACCCATAAAAATATTCAATCTATTACACACTGCTGGTTCTCCAGACTTAGACTTCGTACATAAAGTGGGTAAATCTGCTCGTAAAGGTTTAGGGCTTAAAGCAGTTAAATCTGCTCCTAGTAACCTAGAGCATATGGTGGAAGTCTCTATAGGTGTGCATGCTAGAAACGCTCTAGTAGCTGGTGGTTATCTTGTAGCTGGAAACATAGAAGGTTTATCCATAGCAGCTTATGCCTCAGATTTTGATTTAGACATCAGTAATGGAGCATTAATACAACAAGATTCTCCTACTGCTAACATGACTCTTCAATTACCAAGAGCAGCTGGTATACCAGTTGACGGTATTACTCAGTTAGGTGAAATGGATCCTGAAGTAACTAACATGGTTAAAACTCAGAACATACATTCACAATTGTATGCTGAGACCTTTGGAGACCAAAGTTTCTACGGACAACTCCTGCTAGAAGCCCCTGTTCACATAAGTAAAATAAACAGCTCAACTAGAGATGTTGTATCAGAAGAACAACATGCTCCGATGGTTACTTACACAAACAAACCATTTAGGTTTGTACCTAAGATGCTTGAGCTATTCACCCTACTAAATAAAGGTGACGTGCTTAAGACTATGCTGGATTATAGTGAAATAACTGAGTACGACTTAGAGGACAATGTAGTAACAAAAGAGGGTAAAAATAAGCAGATAGCTAAGGAGATAGATGCAATTAAAGAGACTGTATCTATCATAGGGGATATGGGAATAGATCCCTACGAACAAGACATATTTATAAACAATAGTGTCAAGGGTCAGGGAAGGATGTTCCAAGAAGCCTCAGGAGGTTTAACTCCTCAAGGTAGCCATTTCCATAGAACAATGCTTACACACGCTGAGAATCAGTCTGTGGAGCTAGAAATGGATGATAAAGCAGGCATTGAAAACTTTAAAGTATCTGTGGCTCAATCACTTGGAATTAAGGTGGACGATAACCCTAGTAACCAAGAAACACTGGAACAGTTGGCTTCCTTACTGAATGAGAAACACGTTACTAATTCTATAAACGCTATGGCTGCGCATCTTAGAGGTACCACTGTTAATGGATTAGACCAGATACTAGGTAATACATTCTCTCAATTGGGGGAGGATAGTATTTATAACCTCAACGCTTTGGTAGCGTATGCTGAATATACTAACGCAGTCCGAGTACAAGCAGACAGCTTTACTCACAGTGCTACATTGGAGATTGATGGTAAAGCCAATGGTACTGCAATACAGAAAGCCTCCTCAGGTGTTGAAGTGGCATCTGACCCTAACTCACAAGATCAAGTAGCAGCTGCAGTAGAGCGTACAAATAAAGACTTGAGTATGGGTAACATATTTAAGAATGGTGTGACTGTAGCAGATACTATTAATGACGATGATGTGTATGGGGTATTTGGTAATCACTTTATGTCCAATCTACCGAGCATACTCGCTGAAAAAGATGAGGCAGGTAATCCTATACTGATAAGTACGCCTAATTTCACAGAGACTGAGAAACAGTTTAAAGCCAGAGAAGCAAATGGTAATAAATTCTTAGAAGCATTTACCTATTTCTTGGGTGATCTAAACGATGTGAAGAACAAAGGTGAGAAGCGTAAGTACTTTAAGTACAGGATTATAGCTCTTGGTTTTGGTTCTGGTGGTACAGCACTAGCTAGAGCGGGTATGGCAGGATTGCTTGATAAAGTAAGGGATGAAATCCAAGATACTATAAATGCTTATAAACAAGCGGATCTTACGGACATTGACGCTGTACACGCATTCAAAGATAAAATGCTAAAAACATCTGAACAGTACGCTAACTTGGTTCCAGCATACGATGTTACTTCTAGTAGTAAAATATACGCACAAGCTAGAACAATGTCTGCGCGAGTTAGTCGAGCTTTGAATGATAATAATCCTAGTGCGTCTGATGCTGCTATAAACGAGTTCATTATGGGTATAAAAAAGATACCGATAATCTCAGAAGAGACCTATGTAAAGAACGGTACTGTTCGTAAACATCCTTCAGCTTACATACAAGAAAGTCTTAAGAAAGTTTACACAGATTCTAAGTCGTATGTACTTGGAGGGTCTGAAGCTAGACTTACAGATCTTGTTACTGATTTCAGCTTCATGGCTGATGTGTATGCTTCGATTCGCTCTGGTGTTATAAGTCAGCGTAGCAACGAGCTTCGTGATGATTACGATGTTGCCAGTACTCTTGCTAGTCCAAGCAAACAGGATATTGCTCACATTGACACTAAACTGGCTTCGTTAATCCCTAAGTTACATACATACTTTTCCTCTAAATCTGGTAACTGGTCGGAAGCACTTAGTATGATATCCACATTAAGTGGTACTGCTGCTGGGTTATCCGACAACAAGATTGAAGTAGGTGTAGCTTCAAATTACAAAGGGAAAGCTGGTACTAGGTCTGCTAGTTTACCTAATCAAAAAATAACTAATTCAGGCGTATTACCTTTAGTGGCGGCTACTATTAATTTGGATGCTGCTATACAAGCCAAGATCATGGCTGATTACTCAGGCCTGAATGTACATGATGCATGGGTTGCTGCAGCTAGAGACGCTGGTGGACTGGCAGAAGCGTACAATAAAGCATTCCTAGAGGTTACCTCTAGTTATAGCTCTGTAGTGGCTCACAGAGACGCTCTTGAGAGATTCACTTCTGGTATGCAAAACATACAGAAACACATGGGAATACTGGAAGAAGAAGGTGACCCTAGTGTGTTCATAGAAATGGTTAAGAAAACGTATGATCCAACTCTTAAATTAGAATTCAGAGAAGAAGCTATGAATACTATAAAAGAGATGTTGATTAACCAAGGGGATATGTACAGCAAGCAAAAAAGAATGGATTTACTAGAAGCTATAAAATCGGATATGGAAGCTCGTTTAGCGAATGTAGAAGCCACTGTAGCAGCAACTGAGACCGCAAAAGATTCCCATGGAATACGGTCTAGTGATATTACTAGTGTGAACCAGTACACGTACCTTGATGGTCACGTAATATTAGGTGCTGACTCAGATGCCAGTAATGACATGACATTCCAAAGCAGTGCCAATAGTGAGAACCAACAAGGTCAGTCAATAGAGGAGTACACAGTAAACCAGCAAACTGCTAAAACAGTATTCTCATCTTTAGAGAAAGAGGGTCTTGTTAGAGAGACTGCTGAACATACTGAAGTACTAGAATCTGTACTGGATGACATGGTTGATGGCATCTTAATCCCCGCTAAGTTAGCAGTACATGAAACTTACCAAGAGACTAATGGACACGTTGATGCGAACAAAGGGAACATTATTATTAATGCTCAACAAACGCAGAATAACGTTCCTCCTAGCGGAGCTAGAGCCAATGGTATAAGGATGTCTGCACAGGAAACTTATGTGCATGAATTGGTTCATTTGGTTACTGCTAAAGGTATTGAGCTAAATGACACTCTTAGAAACAAATTACACCAATTATACGCTCTAGCTGAGAAGCATATTATTGTTGCTGATTTCATGAATGACCCAAGTATGTCTAGTAGTCATCCTGAATTCACTAGAGAGTACAATGCAGCACAACAACGCTACAATCATGTATTCGGTAACATTGGTAATAAGCGAGACACCATTAATCCTATAACAGGAAAGGTGGTACAAAAACAGAGCCTAAAGCATTTACATGAATTGATGGCTTTAGGTCTTACTAATGCTAATTTCATTAATGCATTAAAACGTATACAAACTAAGGAGACTAAAGCCGATCGTAATGGATTCTTGGGTCTATTAGCTAACATATGGGATGCTGTAGTAAATACACTGGCTAAAAGATTTACTGGTGTAGCAGTGCTATCTAACAATGCACACAACGAACTAACTGGTATTGCTAAGCAGCTTGTAGCCGCTTCTAAGCCAGTTACTGTTGGTAATGTATCCAAAGCTGCCAGTGTTGTATTAGGTAAGGCTGAGTCTCTCTCAGAGAAGTCTCGTGAGTTTGTTAGCGGTATGCTTTCATCGGATAGATTAACTAAGAATCAATATGCTGCTGTAAGAGCTACAGCTAAGTTTGGTAGCAAATACTTAGATGGAAAACTAGGTGACTACATCCACTACATAGATGATGTTCGCAGTTACATGACAGACGAAAATGAAGGATTCTTTGGTGAAGTAACAAACGAGATTATAGGAAGAAAAGATAGAAATAGTAATCTTATGGATATGCTCGTATACAACAAAAGTGTACAGGATACCGGACGTAATACTATACGAGTACAGGCAGCTAAATCTTTACTATCCATGTTCTCCCAGATTACTGTCGATCAAAGAGGAAGCCTGAGTAAAGTATTATTTAAGACGGATATAGGAAGTTTATTAGACTTCACGGGTAAAGGGGATTTACTGGATGTACAGCTGAACCATATCAGTAATCTACTAAGTAATCCTACTACCTTACAGAGAGAGATAACTATACTGGAACAGCAATTAGTGCACCTATATGGAGACTCCGGACATTACTATAATAATATGGCGGATACTCTAGGACATTATATGGCTAGAGGGGTAGGTAACAGAGCGCAAACGTTCACTAACACTACAGCCATTATAAGGAATAGTAATACTAGAGACGCAGCAGCTAAACCAATGTTGGAACAATTGGCTACTCTAAGGGCTATTAGTTATACGAAAGCTTCCCATAAGGCGGATACTATTAGTGTGATACAACAGGAGAGTGTTAAAGACGTAAATGATAATGGTGTGGTATTTGCGCTTAATACTTATAAGCATGCAATGGATAAAGCTAGTGCTACCATAATTCAAGATGATGGTATTAAGGTTAAGGGGTACACAAGGGAGATACTCAACCCTCATATAGATTTTAAATATGATAATACGGATCTTGCTACTGCACAGTATTACGAGAATCTTGGTTACGAAGCTGTTTCCAACACTGGTGTTACTACCCTTTATATCAACAGAGATACTGCTAATAGAGACTTCGCTCAAGGTGTTATGTCCATAACCAATGCGGAACAGAAAGGTGTTGATGTAGCTGCACCATTAGGTATAGCAACTCAGGACTACTATAAGGCCAACAGCGGTAAAACCACTACTGGAAATGCTTTAGCATTGACAGATGGTTTTGGGGATATTGTTAGCTATCGTAGTACTATGACGGAAGAGAATAAAGATACTCTGTTAGAGAAGAATAATAACTTCGATGAGATCGTAGGTGCAATGCTAGGGAACATTCACGATAAGGTAGCTGGTCAAAGTCAAAATAAAGATTTGATAGACCAACTAATACGTGACTATGACGTAGTTAAAGGAGACCCAAAAGCAGCTAAGTCTTACGTATTTGTAGGTACCAATACTAACAGTGAAAGACTGGCTCAGTACTACGCTATGATTCCAAAAGCGTCTAGAGATGTGCTACCTGTATATGAAGTAAACGGTAGAGTGGAAAAAGGGGTTTGGGTACATAAATCGGATCTGAATCTAGTATTCGGTCAACGTAGTATGAGTATACAGAATCTGTTTACAGTACCTGCTGAACATAGAAATCATGTGAATAAGTTTTTGGTTGCATTGTTTGAAGGGGTGTTAGGTAAGAAGGCTGCAGCTAAGCTGACTAAAGCGGAGAATATCTGGAGAGAGATTGTCAAGATGGGTAAAGACAATCTAGTGGTTAAGAGCTTAATAATAACAGGAGCCAACTATGTTAGTAACTACGTTACTTTAGTCATAGCTGGTATGAATCCTATAGATGCTATTAATTACCAATATGAAGCAATAGAGCAAGGTAAGAAATACCAAGAATGGGCAACACAGAGTTATAAGCTTGGTTTAGATATTGAAGTAAATAAACGTAACCCTGCAATGGTTAAGCGTTTGAAAGCTAGAAAAGCTGCTGTAGATAGTAGAATGACTAGTTCTCCTATACACGACTTAGTTAGAGCGGGTGGTCTACAGACTATCGTAGAAGATTTACCTTCCCATACTCAAGCAGATCAATACTCATACAAAACCAAGGGTATTAAGAAGTTATCGAATGCTACTGACAGACTTACCGGAGGTCTTAATGAGAATGTAGTTGCTGTGGGGAAAGAAGTCTTGATGACTCAAGATTCTACTTTGTATAGTGTTGCTAACAACTCTGTCCAATTGAGTGATTTCGCAGCAAGATACGCAATGAGTAAACATCTTACAGAGGGCGGCATGTCAGCTAAGGAAGCATTCCGAGATAGTATGGATATATTCATCATGTACGATTTACCTACTAATAGGTTTATTCAGTACGGTAATGATATAGGGGTACTCTGGTTTACTAAATATCTACTGCGTAACCAAAGAGCGTTTTGGTACATGGCTCAGAAACATGCGTTTAGGACGTTATTGTTTTCAGGAATAAATGGAGTAACAAGTACGGATATAGCATCTCTATATGACGCACCTCTTACTCCTCAAGGTTTGGATAATAGGTTTGCAGGAGTATTCGACATACTATCTACTTTCGATAACCTTGCACCTATAGCTGCTGGTAAGAACATAATGCAGGAGCTATTTTGAGTTATGTTCCTTAACAGCTTCATAAACTACGTAGAATATTGTGCCTATTGTCAGGATGACGCCTATTAATGGGGTTATTAGTAGGAACACACATACTACAGTAGTCCAGAAAAGGGCTTGAAGCACTTTCCACATACGAACTAACCGAAGACTTTCTTACGTACAGGAGCTTCTTTTGGTTCGTCT
>TARA_R110000744_G_scaffold100634_1_pt1 | contig 17367 bp, 22 predicted proteins | sample TARA_R110000744 | Tara Oceans TARA_R110000744 (sample SAMEA4398083) | marine metagenome | biome: Polar Biome; feature: [DCM] deep chlorophyll maximum layer (ENVO:01000326); material: water (ENVO:00002006), including particulate matter (ENVO:01000060) such as... | depth 36 m | reverse complement strand
TTGTCATTAAATAATGTTTGTGTTGGGCGTGGTGTTAAATGCGCTAATGCGCCAGCACTACCCGTAAATGAGCCGTTTGCAGCCATAATAGTTTAAGTTTTAATTATTTTTTAGTTTTAATTCTCAACTTAGAAGAACTTGAACCGCCTGAAATTGACTTTACTGACCAGCCATTAGAAGCAACGACGTTTTCATGCACCCCTCTCGGGTCCATATCGATGTTCTTAGCTTTGGCCATTGTACTTTTAACAGCGTCGGATTTTCCTTGCTCGTAAAAGTGGCTTGCAATTGCATCAGCATTCATAGCTGTATATAGAGATTTATGGTAACCCGCTGCATCATTCATCTCATTTTTATCATTCAAGAACTTCTTGACAAAATTTGTGATGTCGCTTTGACTTTCTCTAACCTGGTCTGCATTATTAACTTTAAAACGAAACTTTTTCTCACCAACACTGAAATCAAAACCTTTGAAGTCATTGGTAAAAAGTTGTTCTGTTTGGTTATTAAAAACAGACTTTTGTTGATCAGCCATCTTAGTAGCCTCTTCGTTGTCTTTTTTATAGCGATTGAAAAAATCTACCGCTTTCTTTTGTTCAGGAGCTAATTTACTACCTCCTTTAATTTCTTCATAGTATTTAGATTTCAATCCATCTAAATGACCTTTAGCTTTCGCGAGCTCTTCTCGTTTAGCTAATTTTTTCCTACGTATATCCCTATCTTCATCCAATTCTTCGTCATATGAAAAATTATCATCCATTAGGAAGTCAACGTCTTCTTTATCTAAGTGAGGACGTGTTGCCTCATAATACTCTCTTAATAATTGATTGTCGTTTAATTGGCTGTAATCAGTATTAAGTTTTACGTAATCTTGTAAACTACCTCCTGTTTCATTTATAAAATCAACAACTTTTTGAATGTTTTCCGGTAAATCAACGCCAGACTCTTGCTGCTCAACTATAGCTTCTTGAATATTTTCCTCAAGATTTTCTGCTACTACAACAACCTCCTCATCTGTTATTTCTTGTATAGGGGATTCTGTATCTTGAACGGGCTCTTGTACTTCTTCAACCACTGCTTCGCTACTTTGCGTGTTTTCGGGTTGCTCGACAGGAACATCGCTTGCATCTGTGCTTTGTTCTGGAATGGCATCTTCTGTTGGTTTATTTAGTTCGTCTAAATTAACTTTAATTACTCCCTCGTCATATGACATAGGTTGTGGCTCGACTTGGGTGGTTTCTTCCACCGTAGGAGCATCTTGTTGTGTTTCTTCTGACATGATAAAATATTATATAATTATTACTATTATTATTACCTAGGCTCGAAGGAACCTAAGTCGAAATCTCCGCTAAGTATATCGTTTCCGCTAGATTCGAAACTTTTAGGAGGTAAATCATTTTTTCTTTGATTTATTAATTCACTTTGTTGTGTGGCTTGTATTTTTGTTCTATCGTCTTTACGATCTTCTTTTTCTTGAACTTCCGACTTTCTACCTTGCACTTCAATTCCTTTTAGTTGCATGTTCATTTGAAACTCCAATTGCATTAGTTCTTTCTTTAAAGCCGCTTCTTGCATAAGGGATTGTTGCCCTATTTGTGCTTTAGCTTGTTCAAATGAAATCTTTTGTTGAGTCAAAGCTTGTTGCTTTTGAACTTCAGCCATTGCCGCAGCTTCACTTGCTTGAGCATTAGCTTGAGCCTGTGCTTGTATATTTTGCTGTTGCATCTGTTGCTCCATCAATTGCTTTTCCTTCTTTCTTACTTTTAGCAGTTGATTAGCTAATTTTAAGTTTTTAATCTCACGTAAGTCTATGGCGTCAGACAAGTCTATCATACCTGAGCTAACAGCTACTTGTATATTGTTTTCAAGAATAGCCTTTTCTTCTTCGTCTGGAGATAATTCTATAAATATACCAAAATCATATAAATACAATTGACTCATTTCTTCTAGTACAGCTACATTTTGATTACCAATCTTGTGAATAAAAGCTTCTCGTGTTGGAGAGTATTCTATTATATCAGATATTCTTAAAGATAAATTATCACATAAATCTGATGTTAAAAACAAACTACCATTCAATATATGCCTTGTTGCTGTATTTGAATTAGCGGCAGCTAGTTTTTGTACTCCTACCAGAGCTCGTGCATCTGGACTACTACCATCTCTAGCTTCATTTAATCCAGTAACATCCCGAATCATTTGAAGGTAATAATTATAAGTAGTTATTAAACTTTGAAGTTTAGCTCCTCCTGAGCCTGTTTGTAATTCCTGAATAGGAACTTTACCTGGATTCATGTCACCATCTTGAGTGAATGATCTGCCAATAACAGAACCTGTTTGGAAATACATATTCAATGCTTCTTGAGGATTGTAACTTGTACCATTACCTAAATCAACTTCAGCTAGTCCATCAGCATCTAAATACACACCGTCAGGAACCATTCTTGACATTACTTGCTGTAATTTTAAATGGGTTAACTGAATCATGTCCGCAAAGCCCGTTATACGCGATACGATGCTCTCTATGCGACCTTTATACATTCTAGGTGCTACAATACTATAGTTCATTTTAACCTTCGTATAATCGCTCTTTGGGCGTATCATATTTTTAGCTATCTCCCACTTAAGTGTTTTACCGCCTAATACTTTTACTCCCTCGTATAATACCTCAAGTGATTGAGACATTTTAGATATCCCATATTGCTCCATTATTTCTGGAGGAGGATTAAAATCGTCGGTCTTAGGTATTATTTTAGTTGCACCTGTAGCAGTTTCTTTTACTTTATAAACGTCGTTCATAAAGGTTTTATAATTAAAATACAATATCTGCACTGTATTAGAATCATCTTCGTCGTAATTTGTTAAGGTACGATCGTAAAATCCATTGTTATTGTATGATTGGCTGGAGATATCTTTAAGATCATCATTAGTCAAATCAGGAAACTCTTTTTTTAATTCATTAATATGTACTCTTCGTATTTCTCCTACGTAGTATATATCATCAAAATAAGGTGAATCCGTGTATGACCAAACTAAATTTACAGGATCTACATATTCAACCTTAACCCCTTCTGCTTTTGAAAAAGAATTCTTAACTGCTCCAATACCTATAGTAGTTAGATCATAATTACATCTTCTTTTTATTAGATCATATTTGTTACCATCTAACAATACGTTTATCGCTTGCTCTTCTGCGAGCTCCACTTGTTGCTTGTAACTAAGTTGCATGTGTAATTCCAGCTCCTCTTTGTTTTTAGGTAGATTTTCTGGATCTGTTTCAAATAAGCTAATGCCGAATTCAGACTCAGCAAAAGCACTAAGCTCCTGCGTTTGCATGTCTCTTAATATAGCTTCCATATACTTAGTTCTCTTTTCTACCCCATAAGGATCTTGAGAGTAAGCTTTTATATCAAAACTTCTATCTGACATACCATTAACTACTATGTCTACAAATTTAGGTATCACGGGTACAGGCTTCCAGTCTAAGTTTAAATAAGATAAATCACCATTAATAGATAATTCATCTTTATACTTTTGTATGCCTTGCTCTCCTCTAGCGTAAAGCCTAAGGTTATGAAATGTATTTTGATTACTTTTAAACCTACCTAGACCGTTATCGGTTTTAAACCACTCGTTCTCTATAGCTCTACCGATGGATGTACCGTACTTATTGGACATCTTTTCCTCATCGCTCGCTATTTGGCTCGGAAAATAACTTGTTATAACTGACTCAGCCATATTTTTATTTTTCTATTATTTTGGAAAACGCACCTGAATTGGTGTATTTAGCTATTCTTAAATTCAACTTTCTTTTTTCTGCTTGTGGGTTTGGCCTATATAGATTTCTATTGCAAGCCATAACCGCTAACCCCGAACTAATCGCGGCATCAAATTTTGTTCTCTTGTTTATATCAAACTTAGCCCAATCATTTAGGGTTTCAGAGAAGTACATCGTGCCATATTGGCCATCGCTTTTTAAACCTACATATTCGTCTATGTAAGATTCAATTGCTGCTGCGTGAGCTTGTTTTATATCCTCACTAGAGTTTGGTATTCCCCCTATTTCTTTTTCTGTAATAGATAACTTATTCCAAAGCTTATCAGGTCTATTCATTGAATAACCCCTATATCCTCTTCTTTTGAAATAATACAATAACCTAGGTTTATTATTTTCACACAATAAAGGCATGCCGTAAAACACACAAGCCATAAGCACATCTTCAAAAAAGATCTCAGCTGTTTGAGGTCGTGCTACATATTCTAAAAAGAAAGTATTAGGCGGATGATCTTCTAAGCTAAACTTTGTTAGCCCATGAAGCGCTCCTTTTGAACCTCGGCCATCAGTAGTTCCTGATATGTCATAACTATCACAACCGAAAGCTCCCATATGGTCATTACCTGGACTCTTTATATTATTTTTAATTACTTGTTTATTCTGCAACGCAACTCCTGGGACCCAAGATATCTTAAATCTCCCACTAGGATTAGGCGTAAACCTGACTTTGCTATCTTTAATGCCATTTTCCCAGCTAAAACTGCCGGTGGTAACCACATTAGAATTACCTAAGTCTTCGTTGTAATCTATTTGCTCATATATTTTAACTAAGTTAAATATACTGTTTTTGGTTTCATCTCTGAAAGCATGCTCCTCTGTTCTAGGAAATTGACGGTAGAATTCATTTAAAGCATCTTGATCACCTTTTAATCCATCAACCTCATTATTCCAATGCTCTATTACTCCAGTGTCTATTTTGTCACCGTGTGGTCCAACGCAATCCTCTGGTGGCGTGTCGAAGACAGGCATTCCATAAGAATCAATGAATCCTTCGTAATTCCACTCCATAGGTATAAACAAAGAATATAGTCCTGAGCGAGTCTGTCCATTGCGGTTTCTTTTAGAACCATTAGAATCGTTATATAATTTTTTAAAATTTTCACCTCCTTTATCTAAAGCGTTTGATGTTGATCCCATCATACACTTTCCAATAACTCTAGCCCCTAATCTTAATGTTGTTTTTGTGACCCTCCAGTTATTGAGGATGTTGTCCGGCCTTTCCCATTTCCCCGATTCATCGTGGACGAGGAGTTTGAGTTTCTCACCATCGTAGGAGTTATCACCGGTGTTCTTCCAGTCAATTGTGGTATCAAGTCCCTCGAGTAATTCCTGATCACTTTTATTTTGGATGGATTTTCTAGTGAGTCTTGAGGCGGGTATTCTATAGGCCAGTTCGGTTTTGGGCCTGTCCATACCGTCTTGGATGGGCTTAAAGAAGAACGGGTAGTTGACTGATATTGGTACGACCTTGTCTGTAAACATCTTCTTAGCATCAGAGCCAGACTTTGACAAGATGCCAAATCGTGCGTCTGATGATATAGTTGCCATATTGACCGTCTCAGCTGAGGACATGAATGAGAAACCAGATCTACGGTTCTTAAGGTAGCACATTCCATAGGCCCGTGAGTCAGCTTTACAAGCCTCCCAGAATATAAAGAATAATCTATTGGCCTCTCTAAAGTCTGGGAACCCAACATCAATCTTGGACCACTGCAAGTACATAAAGTGAGCACCAGTAATGTAAGTGCCCACATTCTTATTATTAAACCAATGACCTTCGTCTCTTCTTTTGAATTGCTCATCTATATAGGGTTCCCATTTTTTTCGAAAAGTTTCAGGGTAATCCCGCCAATCAAACACACTTTGTATTTGCTTTAACTCTTTAGGATATTCTTCAACGGTCCATGTGTTGTTAGATTTATCTATCTTAGCTGGCGTTGGAGGTAAAGCTATTTTTATGCCTTGTATATTATATATCTCTCCTATTTGACCAGTCTTACTAATAACTACAATATCATTATCCTTATTGTAGCCATACTTCCATTTTCTAGATTTGTTTAACCTAGATATTGTATTTTGCTTTACAGGCGTTATTACGCTATATAAATTCTGCTTATACATTACTTAGATCTTTTTTCAGCAAATCCTTTAAATGCTGCCGCAACAACTGTTTCTTTGGGTTTGTCATCTAAGATGTCCTGCTCGTCTTTAATCCTATTGAGTATTTCAAACGCGTCAAATATAGCTAGCTTTTTTGTAGCCGCCGCATTCTTTAATCTATCTGCTGTTATATCATCTCCTGAATCAACAATTGCTTCTTTTGCTACCTTTATTAATTCTTCGACAGCTTTATGCCCAGCTAGGATTATACTCTTTTTCGTTTCCTTTACGTTCATATTTGATTGTGATTTGATTGGTGGGTACTCTGTAAAGTTTCTGCCCGTCTATTATAAACTCGTATTCGCTGCTCGGCTTAAACCCTATTAGATCTTCAACTTCAACCTCTAGTAAATCTGGGTCTTTAGTTTTTAACACTCCTAATAAAGGCTTTTCAAAATCTATTGAAAACATTTTGTCTTCCTGAATAGGTTTTACAAAGTTAAACCCTTTGCAAGCTTTCCACTCGTTTAATCTTCTATAAGCATATATTTGACCAGGATCCACAAAAAACATATCTTTTTCAAAAAAGCTTTTGCTATTTTTCTCCTTGCCTCTTATATCTCTGTATCTTCTAAAGACATTATGATGTACTATAATATCATCACCTACTTCAATTCCGCTTTCATCATTACCTGGAACAGCCAATACTGTACCCTCTCTGCTAACGTAATTATGGTTTTGTAGTTCAGTGTTTAATATTAATTTAGAATCACCTATGTTCTTTTCATTATTGCTTCTGCCGTTTTTAGGTTTAACAATAAATTCAAACATTGCCTTCATTAATATTGTAGATCGTATTCTACCGCTATTGCCATGTTTTTATTAAAGTCTTTCCATGGTAAAAGCTCATCTCCTTTTTTTATATATATAGAGTACTTATCGTCTTCTTCTATTATATTTGTTATAGTATGACCGCCATATACTTCTTGCCCAACGGCATAGTGCATTGCGTCATTCTTATAATCTCGGCCAATACTAATCTTCCTTACTAAGCTCATCTTTTTCTGTAATTTTGCCAGTAGAAATATCTATGTCAACTTTTCCGTATTTAACTTCCAGGGATTCCTGTAGTTTTTTGAAATTGTCAGAGGCATCGGTTATCGCGTGTAACACTTCGTGCTTCTGCGCTTCTAAACCGCCTATCTGAAGTTGCAGGCTATTTATAGCATTAATGCTAGATCTAAGATTTTCTAGCTCCTTTTCTTCTAATTTACTCATTTTATTTGATTTAATTGTTATACTTAACTTATTAATTACGTGCTACTGCACTGGTTTTAACTGTTTGTTGCCAGCTTCTACTTTATTATAGTCAAACCATTTTACTGGATCTTTAAGACAAGATGTGTATTGAGCTATCATTTCTTCCCAGGTATCGACTACAAATCTGTAAGATGGACACCCCACTTGAAAACTCCACTTGCCATCTGGCAATTGTAATATTGTAGTTAATTGATTCTTAAAATCTGGCTTTAATGTGCTTCCTTTCATAATTACTTACCTATTGATTTAGCTTTTTCCCATGTTCTACCTACAAAATACGCTCCGTAAACAGTAACCAATAAGGTTTGAAATATTGGTATATACTCTTTAGCTAACTTAAACTCTCCGATATTACCGTCAAAAAAACATAAAGAAGTAAATATCACGGTTAAGTATATCAATACCATAGGCCGAATATTTTTACTTAAGAAACTATCTGATTTCATGTCTGCTTCCCAACGCGCACTAACTTGCATTTGAGCATTAGTATCTGCGTCTTCTAGAATTTGCTGAACTTGCTTTTTAATTTCTAGTTTCTCTTCTTCTGTTGTTGTTAGCTTATCTAGGGCGTTACCAATCTCCTTGATAACGCCACCTGATAACCATTGTAATATCTTTTTCATTTAGTCGATAGCTTGTTTAGCTTGTTTAGCTTTTTTAGTTGCTTTTTCTTTCAAGCGTGTTTCTTTTCTCTTAAGCCTTAAAGCTTTCCTTGTATTGCCATTTTCTAAAGCTTGTTGTCCTTTTAATCTAGCTCTTGCTGCTCTATCGCTAGCTCTGCCTGATGATTTTGCTTTTCTATTAGATTTACGAATATCTCTTTTTGATGGCTCTTCTTTATTAGAATTAACTTTAGCAACTTGAGTTTTTAATTCTTTTGGATCTAACTTAGTTTCCAGTGTTGCAGTTTTAACTGGCTTAACACTAGCTGGTTTTAGTGTGCTTACTTTTTCTACTTTAGCTCTTTTAGGTTTAGTGTCCCATTTTCCAGTTTCCTTAAACACTTTTGTTTGTCTTTTGGATTCTGTTATGTAATCCTCTTTTGACATGTCTTTGTAACGCTTAGTCTTTTTAGCTTTCTCATAAGCCATATCATAACTAACTTTAGGCCCATTAATAGTTCCTTTACCATTCTTAGTAGAGTAAGGAGTCATAGATAAATCATCCTTTTTATTGGTTTTAGTTGTAGTGGTTGTTGTAGTTGTTTTAGCTTTTGCTTTAGCTTTTGCTTTAGCTTTCACTCCTGCGTCTATTGCACCCATACCGGCTCCGATAGCTTGACCTACTGGACCTAAAACACCCCCTCTTAAAGCTCCTTCACCCGCTGACTTTATAACACTTCCCGCAGTGCCGAAGAAATCAAAAATAGCTTTTCTTCTTCTGTTATTTCCAGGAGATCTATATGCTCCGTCGTAATACTCTAGTTTACCGTTAGAACTTTTATCTCCGTCTTTAGGTTTAGTTGCTAAAGCAGGTGATTTCATTTTCATTTTTACGGGTGCACCCATATTTAATATAGGTTGCGTTATACCGCCCTTGCATCCTTTCTGGATCTTGGAGGTAATTGGTGTTGGCTTGTAACTCATTGTTTATTTTTTATATGGAAATCTTTCGTTTAATTTATTTTTTCTGTGTTTGCATCCGCAAGGAATGTTTAAACCTTTAGATATTACATCTACTGCAGTTTTGATTCCTGTAGCTTTAGTTATTTTTTCTACGGTGTCTCCTAATCCTTGTGATTTCATAATTATTAGCTATGTCTACTGCAACACCATTTTCTACGGGCTGCTTTACCTCTCACTCCATTCCAACTTTTGGATCTAGAACAAAAAGCTTTTTGTCTTTTATAAGAAGCAGTACCAACTTTTACATCGCACTTAGTTACTGCAGTTTTTAATTTACTTCCAGGGTTATCTTTGCGATACTTTTTTACTCCTGCTGATGTCATACCTCCACCAGCGCTAGCCCCTTCACCTCCGCCTTTTTTTACTTTAGCGTAGTAGTTTAATGATTTTTTACGAGACGGCGCTCCTCCTTTTTTTTGCAAAGGGGAACTACACCCGCAGTCCGCTCCTGTGGAATTAAATGGATTTTCTTGAGTGTATGCCATAATTTATTTTTTACCGTAACCTTTCATTTTAAATCCACTTGCAACCTTGCTAGCAACTCCTTTACCTCCTCCAGTAACAAAACTACCGCCGCCTCCGCCAACGAATTTGCCGGGAGCTGCTTTAATTGAATCTTGTAAATGCTGAGGTAAGTTACCTTGGTTACCTTGCAGCTTTTTAGCAGCTGGGCTTTTAGCTTTCATAGAATAACCTTTCTTAGTCATTGCAACTGCTGAGTTACCCTTAAGTATAGAACTGTAATCTCCAGGAGTAAAATCTATTTGGAAATTAGCAGGATCAATAGCTTTGCTTTCATTAGACCCCATTCCTGAGGTTGATCCACTGGTAGTTACACCGCTGTTATCTGCTACTTGTTGTTCTACTTCGTCATCTGAGGTTTTCTTTGCTGCTTTAGCTGCTTTATCGTCTGCCGCTTTCTTGTCGTTCTTTGCTTTTAATATAGCTTTTCTTTTAGCTTCAGCTGCTTGTTGTTCAGGTGTTCTTTGCCCTTGCGTAACATCTGTATCGGCTTTTTTATACTTGTCACCTTGTACACCGCCGGACTTTACACCTAAACCAGTGTTCTTTTGATCGTCCTGAAACATTTCTAACTCTTTCGTGTTCTCCGTTTGTCTAGATTTGTTTCTTTCATAACCCTTCTGCTTGTTGAAAAAACCAAGAAATCCTTTTGGCATATCTGATTTCTCTTCAGCTGATAACTCACCATCACCATCTTTATCGTATTTTTTAAGATACTTTTCGTTTTTTCTATCAGCTTTATTTTTCTTGTTTTGCGCGTTTCTAACATTCCTGCCCGCTCGCTTTATGTTGCTCAGCATCTTAGCTTGTTGCCAAGGTTCAGCTATGGTCCCTTCGTTGGATTCTTTTAAGTCTACTTCGTAGTCAATATCATCACCTTTTACTGTTTCTTTTTTCTTGTCTACAACGACATCATCACAGTTAACTTTACTTTTATCGCCTTTTATAGATCCATCACAGATGCCTTTTCGTGTTTTTTCCCATTGTTCAGGGTCTTTTTCTCTTTTATCTTTATCGGCTACAAAATCAGTTTTTTCACCCAGCACATCTGTTTCTATTTCTTTGTCGGGGCCTTGTTCAGAGCCTCCTTTAGTGGCTTGGTTACCTTTTTTCTCGTCGTCGGTTTCTTTAAGTGGAGAGTACTTTAAAAGAGGTGATCTTTTTACCCTGCTAGTTATAGGTTTTTGCATCTTATTTTTTTTATGTTTTTATTTTGGGTCAATACCTCCAGCTGCTTGGCTGTTGCTTGTAGAATTTGAACTTGAGTTTGCCGAATTATTAACAATTACTTTTGTAGTTCCGCCGCCTCCACCGCCTTCTTTTTTCTTACCTCCGCCCATAGCGCCTAATACCATAGGTGCTACTTTCGCTATAGCTGCAATTGGCAATTTAGCTGGAGAGCTTCTCATTTCCGCGGGAGATTTTTCTTCTTTTGGTGGAGCTATAGCTTGTTGAAAACCGGCGCTTAAGGCATCTACCCCGTTGTCCGTTGTTTTATTTGCCTTGGTATTACCATTAACAAGGTCCATGTTCATCTTACAAGCGCTGGACGCTTTGCTTGTTATTGATTGTGCTTTATATCCCATAATTATGAATTTTCGTATGCTTCTTTTTCCCAGGGTAGATTTTCAGCCCCTTCGTTCATTGTGTCTCTTTTATATACACGGGCAGGAGATTTGGTGTCCTTTTTCCATGTAACAGTATTGTTATCGTATTGTAGTTTACCCTGAGCCATTTGGTCAAGGTGAACTTTTTCATGAGCTACAGCATCATCTTTCTGCTTGCCTTTCAATGATTCATCTATAAATATGGTACCATCGTTATTAGCCTCTGCCAAAATACCCCCTTCTAATGTTTTCTTAAAAACAGGTGTATTGTATGTAGAAGTTTCTTTGTCTATACCGACAAGGTCTGTAAATTGCTTCAGCCTAAATCCCATTATCTTTCTTTGTCGTTTATCATATCATCAATAGCCTTATTAAAAACTTTATCTGTATATGTTTTGTTTTTGTAAAACTTGCTATTACGAGAAGTGGGCATGTCCTCTTGTCCGAGTAACATCCTGTACATTCTCATTATTAATTGGCTTCCTTTCATAGAAACCTTGTATACTGCAAACTTAGAAGAAACTCTATTCCTTTCTTTAAAAACATCTATCCAACCCTCTCTCCTTAAGCGCTCCCACCGGTTTTTATCCCAACTGTAGGTGTATACTCCATTAATAAAATCATTACGTGTAAAAAGCTTTTTGCAATCCAAGTAAACTAACAATTCAAGATCCGCGTCTTTTAAGTCGTAAGTCTTACAGGCCCACCTTCTGACGAGCCTGTAATACTTTAACAAATTAATTTCTCTTAAATCTTTTGCCGCTAATATCATTCTATTAAAACAACGTCTGGTGCTTTTATTACAAAAAGTAATTCATCACCCCATTCAATTCCATGGCCAGCATGCTTATCGTATCTAATGACATCACCTTCTTTAACATTAGGAACATTACTTCCAACGCTAACAACATTAGCTCTTAAGTACCTAACGTCACTGTTTTGTTTTTCTGTTAACTCTAAGCCACCTACTTTCTTCGGGGCTTCTTTTATTTTGTCAACTACTAAGTAATAATTAATTGCTTGCATTATGCTAATCTTTTATTACTAATTACACAATCTGCTGATATAATAGTTGTAACAACACTGACGGCATTTTTAAGTGCCGATTTTGTAACCAAAACCGGATCTATAATTCCTTTCTTAATCATATTCACTTCTTTGCCCGTTCTGACATCTATACCTCTATTCTTTATTGTAAGCTTTTTCATCTCTACAATTCCAGCATTATCTAGTATTGTATAATAAGGGGATCTAATAGCTTCTAATAATATCTCTTCTCCTTTGTTCTTAGGCTTAATTTTATATGAAGCATTTAGTAAAGCAATACCGCCACCAGCAACAATACCTTCCTTATAAGCGGCTTTTGTCGCGTATATTGCATCTTCGACTCTATCTTTCTTTTCTTTTAATTCTACTTTAGAATCTGCTCCTACTCTTATTATTCCAACTTGACCGGTAAGCATTGATAATCGCTGCTCTAGTTTCTTTTTAAAGAACCCATTAGTTTCTTCAGCTATTCTGCTTTCAACATTTTTAATCCTATCTTCTAATATTTCATTATCAGGATCAACTTGTAAAACTGTATTCTTTTCATCGGTAACAGATTTAACAGCTTCTCCTAATACACTAGGATCTATCAGATCTAAATCATCACCTAAGGATTCGTCTATTATAGTAGCTTTAGTTAATATAGCTAAATCTTCTATAGTTTCTTGTCGAGTAGGTCCAAAGCCTGGAGTATCTACTATGTTTATCTTTATATTACCTTTAACCTTGTTTGCTATTAAAGTAGCCATTGGTTGCTGTTCCATTTCCGCAACTATCAATAAACTTCTTTTGCTCTTTATAACGTGTTCTAGGACGTTTTGGATTCTTCTTATATTAGGAATAGGCGAAGAAACAATAAGTACATAAGGATTGTCTAAAACAGCTGTGTGCTTGTCTTTATCCGTTGATAAATGGGATGATTTTAATTTAGAATCAAATTGAACGCCCTCTACAAATTCCACATAAGTTTCATTTGTTTCAGACTCCTCCATTAATACGACTCCATTGCTTCCAACTTTTTCGTAAGCTTCTCCAATCTTGAGCCCAAGCTCAACGTCATTGTTACAAGAAATTGTAGCAACGCTCCGTAGCATTTCGCCTTTAACTGGAGTACTGGACTTATCAAGATATACCTTAACTTTATCAGCGCAGCTAATGATGCCGCTTTTAATGTCTCTAACCTCTTCTTCATTTAAACTTTTATTAGCTATTTTTAATAAAGAGTCAGCTAAGACGGTTGCCGTTGTGGTTCCGTCTCCAGCCTCTCTTACTGTATTGCTAGCAGCTTCTTTTATAAGTGTAGCTCCTATATTCTCGACCGGATGTAATAAGACTACGCTTTCCGCAACGGTTACTCCATCTTTTGTTATTACCGGTCTACCGAGGGCGTCCTCGTATATCACGCATTTTCCAGAAGCACCTAAGGTTGACTTCACTGCGCTCGCTAATTTATTAACGCCTCTCATTATTTCTTCTCTTGCCGGTTCCCCGAATGTGAGCGTTTTTACTATATCGCTCGGTCTATTTGATTCCATTTAATTTGATTTAATTTATTTACATGTTCCCTTAACGGGAGGGTTTTTTATGCGGTACCTGCTAATATCATAGTTACTTCAACATCTTCTCCAGTGTTACTAAAACCAGCAGAGCTAGAAGCGGTAAACGCTAATAAGTCTCCAGCTGAATATGTAATATTGTCGTTTGTCTTAACTTCTAAGAATCCAGGATAAGACCCACTATTTGATCTCCATTGTGTATTAACCGTACCCGCTGTGGTCCAGTTAGCAGGATCAGTAACATCTCCGTTTATATTTGTACATTTTGAAAATTTAAACGAAACAGTAGCACCTCCTATAACAGTATCTAAACCGACATTACTAGACCACTTTACTCCGATCTTGTCAACTTTACAATCATCCATTATCATAAGACTACCTAAGTGATCTGCTGCAGTTGTTAATTCAGTACCCCAACACACAGTGTCTCCACCTAAAGTGTCGGCTGATCCTCCTGATACTCCGAAGTTTACAAAAGTACCAGAGAAAGAATCTCTAACCTCAGTACCAGATACCGGTGTTGTAGGATTAAAGAATACGCTTTTTACTTCCTGATCCTTAAAAGGCAATACGTTTACGAAAGCCTCAACTTCACATTGTATTAAAGCGGCATTGAATTGCTCCAATGTTGCTTCTGTTACTTGGTTGTCGAAAGTAAACCTTATTATATCATTTTTATTTGGGTTGCTTTCCTGAGGCCCTAATACAAAATCTATTAATGACCCTCCCTTAACCACGGATAGAATTCGACTACCGTCGAGTACCACTTGGCCTTTAACTTTACTTTGTACTACTAAATATCCCATTTCTTTTTTTTATTTAAACGTTTTAACCACTTTGGGTCCTTTTATGTATTCTAATTTCTTTTTATAGTGCTCTATAGTGCTATCTATGGAATTTTCAGCCGCTTCTAAGGTTTCTCTCCTTGTAACATCTGTCCATTCGTCGTTATTTCGAATATTTGTATATTCTGTTTGGTAATAACCATTTGGTAACTGTACTATTCGCCAGTTTGCTTTGTCTGCGGTATGATTCCACAGCTTTATAGTGGTTTCGGTTGGTTGTGGTTGACTAGCCCACGAATTAGTCTGATAAAATAGTGTCATCGGTGTTGGTTTTTATTAATTTTGGTTTATAAGATTATTATTACTCAATTTACTGGTATATTAAAACAAAAACACATGGTACTCGCTAAAGTCCATGTGTTTCATTATAATTGGGCGCCCAAAAAGGCACCCCCGCACCAATGAATAGATCAAAGTCGCCCCAAAAGGCGGATTCCGTAGTATTCAGAGCTCATCAAACGGAGCCGTTAAGCGCCGTCGTCAAGTAAAAGACCTTTGGGCCCGCAATAAAGGGGCTTACTCAGTCTTTGTCAGTTACATATCTCACTATTGTCGGTGTTTGAGACCAGTATTGAATCATTCGTCTCGACTCCGCTTCATATCCAGATCCAAGGGGTCACTACTGCACCAATTCACTCCAATAATTCCTTTTAAGGGGAACTAGAGAAGCTACTAAGATGCCCGGTTACTGTTCAAAGGGGTAGTCCGTTACTAGAATGCAGCCGTATTCGAGCTGGTGCCACTTAATGTAAAATTTTCCTGATGCTTCTGCTTCTCGAGTTGGATTCTGTACTAATGTCCAAGGATTTTCAGTTATACCTAAGAAGGGACGCAGGTTAGAGACGGGGTATACTCCCTCGAGTCTCATAAGTGAGGGACACTGGCCGCTGTGGTTGTAGAGAGCTAAAAACTATCCCCGCTAAGGGACAGTTAGAAGTTCTCTAAGGTTACAGCCGCTAGGCCCAAGTCTAGAGGAGACTCGCTCAAGGTTGCGTATAATTATTAATGTCGAAAATACTTTCGCATTTTCCATAGCCCGCACGTTGGCATAGTGCATTTCGTACTGGTAATACAAGAAGGAAGCCCATACAGGTTTTAGATGTCTAGGATCGCCGTCTTCACTTTCAACTCTACTTTGGCGACGTAAATCATCGTTAAAGGAATTACTGCCTATCGTTGTTGATTGTGTAACCTATCACAGGAATGAGGTCCTATCCCCGCGGAAAACGCAAAGAGAGGCTCAGTATCACTATTCAAGGAGTTGTGCAGGGGTGCTTAAGAAAGCTCACCCAATAGTTAGTAATTAAAAACTACTAAAAACTAGGGGTGCTTAATAGAGCGCCCATGTACTTTATTTATAGTTCGGTAAAACCGATTCCGCTTTGTGACACCGGATCGCTTAAACCTGCTACTAAATTTATTTTTCTAAGTGTATGTGAATATTCCACTACACCATTTGTTGTTTTCTTAATTCTAAACCCTATAGGTAACCTAGAATGATAAACGTCACGCGATAGAGCCGATGCTCCAGATAACGCTGGATAACCTTTACTAAAGTAGTAGTCCAATTTAAAATCATATAAAGCTCCCGTAGGATCAGTAATAGGTAAAGAAACTGGTCTTACATCATAAGGAGAATTCGTATGAGTTATTTCCTCTATTTTAAATCCAGATGGCTTGTACCCTGTAGCAGTCGCTCCTCTTTTCCTTTTTTTAGTAAATCTTTCTATTACCACTTCATATGTTACTCCAGGTTCCAATGTAAGATTTTCAAATTCCATGTGTAATAAAGGAACCGTTACCTGTAAGTTAGGTTTAGTCCAATCTGTTCTACTAGAAACGTATTGCTTCTCTTTACTCCATCGTAGGTTTATTCCAACAAGATCTAAGTCTGACGGCTGATTATCTGCAATGAACGTAGCTAAATCTCCAACGGAGAAATTCTTAGTTACATTGTTATTCTCAACGTCGGTACCGATTAATTTATCTGTACCTTTGACACTGGTATCTAATGAATATGTACTTATTCTTGCCATTTTAGTCTGTATTGTAGTTTGCTCCGCTTTCGTTTTGAGTACCTAAGCCTTCATTACCCCTATTAGATTTTACAGAAACAAACGCTTGTCTCTTGTGATCGTAGTCTTGTCCTTCTGCTTCTGCAGGGTTTTTTCTACGTTCTCTTTGAGAGTGGGCTTTCTTCGCTTTTCTAGCAGGTGACATTGCGTAGGCTTTATCCCTTGCCGCTTTGTCTCTTCTTGCTTGTGGCGATAACTGTTGTCTCATAGTCTATATGATTACGCTGTTATTTCGGAAATTAAAGCTAATGCGACAATAGAGTGTTATTATTTATATATAACTACCTAACGTCGTAGACGGAAAAAAAAAATATTAAAAAATTTTTTGTTAGATATATGGAACGATTGTGTTACGCTATGCTATACAATTTTTTTTCGGTGTGCGGAAGTCCATCTATTTTTGCCGGGTCCCCGGTCTTTTTCCTGGGATCGGCCTGGGTTCTGGTCTGTGCCTGGGGCCTGGGCCTGGAGCTGTCTCGGGCTGGCTGTCCGGGATCCTGTGCAGGATTTGGCCTTTTGCCTGGGGTCTGCGCTCGGCTGTGCTGTGCTGCGTGCTGTGCCGCGGTCCGTGCCTGAAGCCTGGTCCTGAGATTTTTGCAGACGTATTACGCCGTCCACCTGATAATATATATGAATAACAAATAACAATAACAATATGAAAACTAACAGAACATTCCATCACAACAGACTAATCAACATCGCAACAGGTATCGTGGTCTACGGCACGACAACATTCATCGGCACATGCTTAATCGCCATCGTGTTACACATGATCGAACACGGCGCGCCAACATCCTTTGGGATCTACGGCTAGAACTTTGCAAACATAGTACGA
>TARA_R110000744_G_scaffold121309_2_pt1 | contig 17398 bp, 13 predicted proteins | sample TARA_R110000744 | Tara Oceans TARA_R110000744 (sample SAMEA4398083) | marine metagenome | biome: Polar Biome; feature: [DCM] deep chlorophyll maximum layer (ENVO:01000326); material: water (ENVO:00002006), including particulate matter (ENVO:01000060) such as... | depth 36 m | reverse complement strand
TTTTCTAGATACAGGGTGCTGATCACGAGAAAGTATAATTGGCTGTTCAAGTGTTGGCTGATTAGAGTTATTTTTTCGTGCTTTTCCGAGTACTTTTTTACACAAGTTGATGACGCTTTTGATAATGGTGGACCCCAGTTTTATCATTAAATTTCTCGCGCAATGATATAACAGTGTAAGGGAAAAGAGAATGAAAACAGTGTGAAAAAACGGCTTATAAAACTATTTCTTGTGATTTTGGTACTTGCGTGATTGACCAGTGGGTAATTGCCCAGCTTAAAAGTTCAGTGGCACTGGCGTATTTTAATTCCTTAGGTGGTTGTTGACCTAGAAATTTTAAGGCTGATAAGAGGGAAGGTATGGGGTTTTTTTTATCAATCGCAGGCGCGTTATTCTGTTTGCTTAATTTAAAGCCTGCTGAAGTTACAGCTAGTGGGAAATGGCCAAACTTAGGGGCTTTATGTTGTAACATCTGATAAAAGCTTAATTGTCGTGCTGTCGGTTCAAGTAAGTCACAACCGCGAATAACATGGCTAATATTTTGATAGATATCGTCAACGACTACCGCTAATTGATAAGCAAATAGGCCATCTTTTCTTAAAATGACAAAATCTTCTTGAGCAAGTTCAGAGTCGCAGGCTACTTGGCCTTGAATAAGGTCATTATATTGAGCAGTGCCGAAGGTATTAATCACCCGAATGGCACTGTCATTTACTGGTTGATTTAAGTCTCGACAATGGCCTTTATATATACCACCTGCGGCTTTAATTTGGGCGCGTGTACAACGGCAATAATAGCTGAGTTTTTGCTGTGAAAGCTCGGCTAATACTTCACGATAAACCGCACTTTGTTGACTTTGGTAAAGCACATCTTCATCCCAATGTAGACCAAAAAGTTCTAGTGTTTTTAGGATTTGGGCACTTGCACCTGCTTTTTCCCGTGGAGGATCAATATCTTCAATTCTAACTAGCCATTGGCCATTATTATGTTTAGCGTCTAGATAACTTGCCAGAGCAGCAATTAATGAACCGAAATGTAAAAAACCGGAAGGGGAAGGAGCAAAGCGACCACGGTATTGCTGTGCAATATCGGGTCGCAAAGGTTTATAAAGTTCCAACAAGTAGAAGGTGTTAACCTGCTAGTTGACGTTCTTTGATTTCTTGTAAAGTTTTACATTCAATACAAAGATCAGCTGTTGGACGGGCTTCTAAACGACGAATGCCGATTTCAATGCCACAAGAGTTACAAAAACCAAAATCGTCATCTTCGATAAGTTGTAAGGTCTTTTCAATTTTTTTGATCAGTTTACGTTCACGATCACGTGTACGTAATTCAAGGCTGAACTCTTCTTCTTGAGCCGCTCGGTCAACAGGGTCAGGAAAATTTGCTGCTTCATCCTGCATGTGCGATACGGTACGGTCTACTTCTTGACGAAGTTGTATACGCCACGCGTCTAGAATTTTCTTGAAATGTTCTAGTTGCGCAGCGTTCATGTATTCTTCTTTGGACTTTTCAACGTAAGGGTTAACGCCTGCTAATGCTAAAATACCCAATGTTTTCTGTGTTGGCATGGTAATTCTCCTAATGCTACTAGACCTAAATCGATGAATATAGGTTACTTCATGTAACTTCATCGCTTGGTTGCAACCGCCAATTTATATAGGCTTAAAATATCCCACATATATTGTGTTAGCTCATACGAAATTCAAGGCTGAATTGATAATTAATTACGATAAAAATGATAAATATTTTTTAATTTATATCGCTGTCTAAACTTTAACCAAGGTGACAATAAATTTTGAGCAAGCTCTTTTAGCAAGTTTATAGCCCTCCCGTCAATCATTATCGTCGCTATTTATTTGTTGTCGTTAAAGTATTACCGGCGCCTTATTAGCTAAAGTGACAATAAAACTGTTTTCCTCTTTTTGGAATATAGCTTTGTAAGCTATGATTTCAACGCCTTGTTGGCTTGCTTCACGCAAGAGTTTTGTGTATTTGGCATCAATATGTTCTGCAGGTTTAACATCATTGATACCAGAATGAAGTATGGCAAATAAAAGTACGGCTCGGTGACCTTTTTCTGCCATCGCTATTAATTCGCGTAAATGTTTTTGCCCACGTAGCGTAACTGCATCTGGAAAATAACCCTGATTTTCTTCTAATAAGGTAACACTTTTGACCTCAATAAAAGTTTCACGACCGTCTTTACCTAAAAGATGAAAATCAATTTTACTATTTTCTTCACCATATTTTACTTCACGGTTTAATATTTCAAAACCTCGTAACTCAGCGATAGTACCATTTAAAATAGCGTGTTCCGTCAGTTGATTTGCGCGAATGGTATTAACACAAATAAAATGATTATTGTGAGTTTGTGTTAATTCCCAGCTAAAGGGGTATTTCCGTTTAAGGTTGTCAGAAGTGCTATACCAAACTGTATCATCGGGTACTGCACAGCCAGTCATAGCGCCTGTATTTGCAACATGGATTGTACAATCACTGCCATCTTCAAAGGTAATGTCGGCAAGGAAACGTTTGTATCGTTTAATTAAGCTGGCTTTTTTAAGGTTAATTTCCATTGGCTAAATATGTTATAAATTTTGCTTATTTTACGTTATACAAGGTTGAACTGCTAATTGCGTAGCAGACGTTTCATTTACTTTCAGTTACCTAGGTTGGCTGAGGTTGATATTCTTTGCCATGTTAAATCGTCATACTTCAAATCTCCGTTGCCATAGGGGGGACTTTGGAGCTGTATTAGAATGCATTAAAAAATAAATAAGCGGTAATTCTCTTGCGATTCTACATATGGCATTTGAAAATACTTCGTTTTTTCTGTGAAACTCCTCTGCGCCTTAAATGTAGAGGTCATACTGTTGTCCTTTGTTGCTTACTGAAGCATTATTAACTACAGACCATATTTGATACCAAGTGCTTGGTATTAAAGCTATATTGACAGATCTAACATGTAGTCTATACCGAATCAAAAATCTTGATTGGTCAACTAATGTGTTTAGGTTAATTATTTACTTATGTAGTGTAAACTATCAGCTTAAAATAAATGTAAAGGCGATAACATGACCACAGTTAATTCCGCTCCAGTATCAATAACGTTAACGACAATTAATAATGCACAAGGTTGGCAGCAAGATAAAACTCTTCAAATTTCCGAAGATAATATTGCTATTTATTTACCTCAAGGTGCCGCTTATCGCTTACGAAAAATTCAAATGGCAGCGCGAAAAATAGAAAAATTAGACATTGAACATGCAGCTTTACAAGGCGATGCATGGGATGAAGCGAGTCAGTGGGCATTTGCTCTAGGTTTTAGCTGTGTCAATAAATTAGAAAATATCAGTTTTTGTGGTGAACCAGCCTTAATCGAACGCTTGAGCAATAAGCTCGCTGTTTATGCTTGGAGTCGTGATTTAACTAACCAGACGCCCGCAGAACTTTACCCATTAAAGCTGGCACAATTAGCCTCTGACTATATTAAAAACCTTGCACCCAAGCATGTTTCTACTCGTCTTATTCAAGGTGAAGCGCTGAAAGAACAACAATGGATGGGTATCTACAATGTTGGTAAGGGCAGTATTAACGAGCCCTGTTTGCTTGAGCTTGATTTTAATCCTACTGGCGACGACAACGCTCAGGTAACCGCATGCTTAGTCGGTAAAGGAATTACTTTTGACAGTGGTGGTTATAGTATTAAAAGTAACGCCGGTATGTTTGATATGAAATGCGATATGGGCGGTGCTGCCGTTGTTGCTGGCGCGTTAGCTTTGGCAATGAAGCAAGGTTTAAATCAACGAGTTAAGTTGTACCTTTGCTGTGCAGAAAACATGATCAGTCGCGACGCTTATAAACTTGGCGATATTATTACTTACAAAAACGGCGTAACTTGTGAAATAGCTAACACCGATGCAGAAGGTCGACTTGTACTGGCTGATGGCTTAATGGCGGCAAGTGAAACAGGCGCGCCAATGATTATCGATGCGGCCACGTTAACCGGCGCTGCAGTTAGTGCAACAGGTGGTGACTACACAGCATTATTCGCACTTGATAATGACGTGGCAGCAAAAGCGCAAACTTCAGCAAAAGCTACCGGTGAAGCAATTTGGCAATTACCTTTAGAGCCTTGGCATCAAGATAAATGCCCATCAGTATTTGCAGATACGGCAAATAGCCGCACAATAAAAGGTGGTGGTGCCGGTGGTGCAAGTAATGCTGCAGGATTTTTGTCACGCTTTGTCGATAATGACGGTGCTGGTTGGTTACATTTTGATTTAGCAGGCGCATATAACGGTGCTGAATCTGGCTTATGGGCCGCGGGCGCAACTGGCCTTGGTATTGCTACTATTGCAGATTTGATATCTAACCATTAGCCCTCTTAGAAGAAACATTGTTGAGGAGTGGCGGAGGTTGCAAGCTTTTGCTATTCGCTAACAAGGGGGGCAGTGGTAAACAAAAGCTGAAACTGATTCAGCTATATTTAAAGTGTCCAGTAAAGTGTCCAGAATAAATATCTAATTATGCTTTGATTCTTGTTATCAGTTTCAAGGCATATATCATTAGGAGCTCGGCATTTATGCTGTCAACTTGCAGGGAAGCTAAAGATCTATTGGCATGGTAGTCTGTGCGAATAACAAAAACTGGAATAATATTTTCGTTTGTATTTAAAAGGCAAAACCATGATTAATTATACTTACGTGGGATATTACATTTTGTTTTCATTGGTTTTAGCGGCTGTCGCATATTTTGTGTTGCAAACTAAAAGCCCTAAGCCTTTAAAAGATGCATTATTCATTTTACTTGCGATGGTTTTTCCGCCGTTAGCATTAATTATTTTTTTATATACTTTTTTTAAAACACCCAAATGATCGCTATATAATTACTTCCTAGCAATGGCTGCTAAATTTTAGTGCTGGCTTTAATCAGGTTGTATTGGGCTATCATTAATTTTCTAATCTTGTTAGCCGCATTGTAAATATTGTTCTAACCAAGATTTTGCACTGTTGATGTCGCTAAATACATAAAAGGTAATATTACAGGCTTGGTAAATTCTTCGTAATTGTAATTGTTGAATATCGGCAGTGCTGCTATCAATTAAAACACTCGCGTTGGCTACTAATCCCTGTTTTACACGGTATTTATTGACTTTTATTAGCGCTTCTTCAGCTTCAGGTGAAAAAACACTGTTACCATAAAAAGCAATTAATAAGCCCCAAGGTTGACCAGAAAATTGATCACATGCACTGTACATATCGTCGATATATTGTTCTGTTACACGGTCATTAAATGGACCAAAAGCTTCTACTTGTAAAATGTTCGATCGCGATGCTATTGAATATTTATCTTCTACTATGGTTTCCATTGTCCAACTCCATTTCAAACAGGGTGATAAGTGATAGCAGTATTTTTAACACTTGCCAAGTAAGCATAGATTTAAATTTTTGCCAGTTTTATTTGTATATAAAGTAACCTTTAATGATTTATTTTCCAAGTTTTAACTGGCTCATACCTTACGCCTATCTCAGAAGAATATGAGTGATATAAGCTAAAGCTCGTAATACTTAATGGTTGTTTAAACGTTGTTTTTTCAAGAGTTTTGTTGGTATTAGATAATGAATATTTTGCTTTACGATATAAGCTTAGATGCGGTTGGTAGCCGTTGTTTTCAATCGATATATCGCAATTGAAGCTTAACTCCACCAAAGTTTTATTTAAATATATTAACCAGTCAGGACATACCATTGGCATAAGGTGTAATACTTGAGCTGTTTTGAAATAACCCACTTTTGATAATAGCAAAGTCAAGGTTTTAGTTTCTTCAACTAAAGACTTTAGCTGTTGTTGAATCAGGTTGTGCTGCTGGCTAATTAATTTCTCTAAATTCGCTTGTTGATCTTTATTTACGAAACCGAGAAATGCCAAGGTTACATGAAAGTTTTGCTTATCTATTGCTCTAAATGGTAACGATAAATATTGCTCTCGCCATTGAGCAATTTTTACTTTATCAGCGCCTGAAATATCTAAGGCAAGAAACATACGTTTATTCATAACTACGCCTTTCTTAGATACATAAAAATAGCGATTATTATTTTAGCTATTTACAATTTAAAAATGGTTTTAATCGCTTAGCTATAATTGACAATTAAAGCTATACCCTTGATATGTTAACATGACAGCCATAAAACTTTAAACTTACAACAACGCTATATAATTTATGATGCTAATGGCCAAAAAACTGCCTATCGATGATATTAAAGATGATGTTATTGCTGCATTAAATCAGTATCAAACGTTATTGTTAACCGCACCTCCAGGTGCTGGAAAATCAACTTGCTTACCGCTATGGTTGTTAGATTTACCCTGTTTATCGGATCAAAAAATATACCTTTTACAGCCGCGGCGTTTAGCGGCAAAAAATATCGCTTGTTACTTAGCGCAGCAACTTGGTGAAAGTGTTGGCGAAACTGTGGGGTACCGGTTACGTAATGAAAGTAAAACTTCAAAAACAACTAGATTAGAAGTTATTACTGAAGGTATTTTAACGCAAATAATTCAACACGATGCTGAACTCTCGGATTGTGGTTTAGTTGTCTTTGATGAGTTTCATGAGCGTTCGCTCAACGCCGATTTAGCTTTTGCATTAACGCGGGACATTCAACAAGGTTTGCGAGAAGATTTAAAAATATTATTGATGTCGGCAACTTTAGCTACAGAAGCGATAAACCAGCAGTTGCCTGATGCGATAGCATTGGAAAGTAAAGGCCGCAGTTATCCGGTTGATATTAGTTATCAAGCGCCAAGTAATACAAGATTTTGGCGTCAGCATGCGCTATCAGTGTTGAAATCTGTAGTAAACACACACCAAGGTTCGATATTAATGTTCTTGCCAGGCACTGGCGATATTCGCTATTTAGCTGAGCAATTACAGCCCTTTATGCCTGAAAACATGGCGTTGTGTCCATTGTACGGTGAGTTGTCATTACAACAGCAGCAGCAAGCTATTGCTCCTGCGCCGCGAGATCATCACAAGTTAGTGCTAGCAACCAATATTGCCGAAACCAGTTTAACTATTGAAGGTGTTGATTTAGTTATTGATACTGGTTTGGAAAATGTTGCTATTTACGATGTGCAAACACTGAACAACAAATTAAGCCAACGCAGTATTGCAAAATCATCAGCTATTCAGCGAGCAGGGCGAGCAGGGCGCTTACAAGCTGGTCATTGTATTCGCTTATACAGTAAAGATGATTTTGAGCGCAGAAATGAGCAAAGTGGTAGTGAAATTCAGCAAGCAGATTTACTACCAATGTTGATGGAAGTGGCAAGGTGGGGAGCAAATGCTTGCGCGCAACTGCCGATGATCGAAATGCCTAATGCTAAAAATGAGCAATTAGCTTGGCAGGAGTTAACCGAGTTAGGCTTGGTGTCAGCGCAGCACCAGTTAACCGCAGACGGTAAATTGGCGGCGGTTTTTCCTTGTCACCCCCGATTTGCGAAAATGTTGTTAGCGGCAGCACAACTTGAGCAAAGCCAACAAGTTGAACATTTATTAACATTGGCTTGCTTATATGCGGCTTTATTAGAAGAACGTGACATTTTTAGTGCAGAACAGCGGGCAGATAACTGCGATATAACGCAGCGAATCATACAACTTTTACAGCAAGCTAAAAGGCCACAGCATCAGCGAATAATTCAACAAGCCCAGCGTTTATATCGAGTGGCGAACCAACAACATAGTCACATTAACAATAATAAAACTGCTGGCAGTGCCAACACAACAAAGCGCTTTTGTAATAATGCTACACAATTGCCGCTGCAGTGTAGCGGCTTATTACTGATGCTGGCTTACCCGGAGCGTTTAGCTAAGCAAAGAGATCATCAGGGTAATTACTTAACCGCTTATGGCAAAGGATTAGTCATGAGCAACAATGATGCTTTAGCTGATAAAAAGTACCTTGTTGCTGTACAATTTTTTCAGCGTCAACAAACCTTAGCGATAGCTTTAGCAGCCGAGATTAGCCTATCGCAAGCACTTAATTGGCAAGTAGTCGCAGTAGCAAGTAAAACACAGCTGCATTTTGATCATAAGCAAAATCGCATACGTTGTGCTAATCAACAAGTGATTGGTTCACTCGTTATTAGCGAAGAAAACACCAGACAAAAACTTTCGGCTGAGTTGTTAATTGAATGTTGGTGTCAACAAATTCGCAAACGCGGGCTTAGTTGGCTTAAATTTGACGAACAAACACAGCAGCTTTTATTACGCTGGCGCTGGCTTAATCAAACGCAAAATCATTTGGCCTTTGAAAATGTAAGTGAAACGCATTTGCTAACGACGTTGGAGCAATGGCTTGGGCCTTATTTAGCTGACATTATCAGTAAAGCGCAACTTGATAAGCTGAATTTTGCTGAAGTATTACTCACTCAGTTAAGTTATCAACAACAACAAGTATTTAACCAGCTCGCCCCCAGTTACTTTACCGGCCCAACAGGGCGAAAATGCAAAATCCGCTACAGCTTAGACCAAGCACCTATTGTTTCTTTACCTATGCAGGAATTATATGGCGTGAGTATCACGCCATCGGTCGGCGACAGCAATCATAATAGCCAAGTTGCCTTGATTATTGAACTATTGTCGCCAGCTCAGCGGCCCATCCAAATAACCCAAGATCTAGTGGCATTTTGGCAGGGCAGTTATCGTGAGGTGCAAAAGGATATGAGGTCAAAATATCCCAAGCACTTTTGGCCGGATGACCCCGCCAATGCAGAAGCAACGCGTAAAACTAAACGCCATATTAAAGGCTAAGTGAGTAACATTTTTGGCTAATGTAAGCCCACTCGCGCTGGATTATAAGATTTGAATGTTACTTACTTACTTTGTTTGTTGTTGAATAAATGCTCGGGTGTCATTCAATAAATCTATGCGGGTAGGTTCATTAACGTACATCATATGACCACCGTGATAGTATTTATATTGTATTTGATCAGACTTTATTCCGTGGCGATTTAAGGTGTATTCAGCATCAAAAAATGGTGTTACTAAGTCGTAATAGCCAGAAGCAACAAACACCTTAAGTGTAGGATTAATACGCAAAGCCTTTGATAAATCGTGAGACGTATTGACGTAAGTGGGCTCCCAAGCTTTATTTTTTGGTGCTGTGCGCCAACTCCACTGACTCGACAGTTCATCATCTGCGGGTGATAAATATGTGCGATTCCAATCGACACCTAAGTCGCTGCGAATATAGCTCATCAGCGCTGAATTAAATGCTGATGAAATTGCGCGACTGGCATCATAATCAGACGTTGCTTTTAAATCATCAACTTCGTCAACCGTGTAACGTGCGTCTAACAACCCGATCGATAAACCTTTGTCCCGTAACAGCTCTTTAGCAAAATGAAAGCCTTGAATACGTAGATTTGCTCTATCAATATATGAGGGGGTAAGGCCGGTAAAATAGGCTAATCTGTCGTTAATATGGCTTTTAGTTGCTTCACTTATGGTATTACCTTTGAATAATGCCGGCATTAACTCATCAGTGGCGAATGACCGTGCTTCGGTAAGAAAGTTAGCCAAATTCTCAGGTTTTGGTTTGACTTTGTCATGATAAACCGCGGCAGCTGCCATCGTTGGTAAATAAGTAATATGAGAGATTAAATTATCTCGAATATAAGGGCTCGAGCCTTGATAATCCAATGCTTGCGAGATAAAGATGATACCGTTTAAGCTAATTGATAGATCATTCTCTAAAATTTTAGCGACCGCTGCCGCACGAGTTGTGCCGTAACTTTCGCCCAATAAAAAACGAGGAGAATTCCAACGACCATTTTCGGTGATCCAAGTTCTAATGAATTCAGCCATCGAAGCGGCATCTTCATTCAATCCCCAAAATTCTCTCCCTTCGTGTTCGCCTAATGCGCGAGAAAAACCGGTACCGACAGGATCAATAAACACTAAATCTGAAACATCGAGGATAGATTCCGCTGTATCTAAAATAGGGTAAGGAGCAGCGCCGGGAAATTGCGCATCACTGGGTACTTTGACCCGCTTGGGTCCAAATGCGCCCATGTGTAACCAAGTAGAGGCCGAACCTGGCCCGCCATTCCAAATAAAGGTAACGGGTCGATTTTCTCCTTTCTTGTTATTTTTTTTGGTATAAGCAAAGGTAAAAATACTGGCTGTTTCCTTGCCATGCTTATCTCTTAAATAAGTTTCTCCAGCAGTGGCGGTATAATTAATGCTATTGCCATTAAAACGTCCTTTATGTTCACTTATAAATTGATGCGCTTGTGGTATCGGGGTGAGCACTTTTTGTTCTTTGACATTATCTGCGGCATAAACAGCACCACTAAAAATAATACAAAGATTAATGCAGATGAATCTGAACGGCTGTTTAAACGGCATAGGGTCTATCCAAATATAATAAGAACAGTAATTTATAAAGGAGCTATCTAGTATAGTCAATTTATAAGGAAAAAATTTTAATGGTTTATTTTTGTAGCAAACTGGCTGTTATGATGACTTTTTTTAGCTAAATTTTACATCCGATTTTGCTCGAAATTTTCAAGTCATAATGCACTAGAAGCTTAGCTTTACTTGAGTATTGATAACTGAGTTATAACGCCAAATATTAAGCCAATATCAGACTGTTTACTCTATGCTAATGTAGCTTTTTAGTTCTAGTGACTAAAAAACAAATAAGTGAGCCTAAAGTGACCAGTGCAACACCTTGCCAAAATGAACCCGTTAGAGAAATAGATAAATACACCGAAGCAAAAAGCGTAGAAAATACAGGAGTAAAATAAGACAGCGTACCTAATAAAATCATATCTGCACCTATTAAGGCTTGATTCCACAAGGCATAACCGGCTCCTATAACGATCCCAGAAAGTAACAAGGTTAACGTTGAAGGCAAGGTAAATTGTAAGCTCGGTTCATTACTGAAAATATATTGTACCCATAGCGTTGCAGCCGTCGCGCTAAAAAAAAGTGTAATCGCATTTTTCCCGTTACTGACTCTTTGTGTCACAACACAGTATATCGCCCAAATTATTGCTGCTGAAAAGGCCATTAAATACGTTATTGGATTATCTGAAATATTACTCAGTAAAGTGTTTACTGAGATGCCTTGATCGCCAGAAATACACCAAGCCACACCTGTAAATGCTAATAAAATACTGGGATAAACTAAGATGTTAATTTTTTTATCACTGATGACAACACTCAAAAGTACGGTGAGCGCTGGCCATAAGTAATTGATAATAGCCATTTCCATCGCTTGATGCCGATTGTTGGCCATACCTAATGACAAAGCAAGACAGATTTCATAAGTAACGAATAAGCCACCACCAATAAATAAATAACGTTTTGGATAATCTTTTAATTTTGGTATGCCCATAACAGACATTAAAAATACGGCGCTGACGGTATACATCATTGCTGCGCCGCCAATTGGACTAAATAACTCGGACAAATCTCGAATTAAAGCCGTGACAGCACTCCAAAGTAGGATGGCGACAACACCATAAAGTGTATATTTATTTTTACTGAGAAATGACATACAGAATAAAGGTTTTAGTGGGATAAGATTTAGACGAAGACTATCGCGGTTAAGTCTGAGAGATGCAATAGGCTAAAGTGTTTTTATTTGCCATTTAATTGATGGGTCTGAACGGTTATAAGTTTGTAAACTAATAACTCTACTCCTATATACATTGGTCGTTTGCTCCTGTTATCGCATAAGAACGAAGAAGAAAAAGCGACTTATCAAGTGTTGAACAGCAGGAATAAGAACACCATTTTGACCGTGCGTTAGAATATTAACTAAAGCATCTATCATTAATTTTATGGTTTTGTCGTAAGTTAACGTTGTTGATTTTTTTGAATTTTTTTTGGTTTTTCATAATTAAAAGCTGCAAAAATTGCAAAAACTAAGGCTTAGCTCTAAAGTTTTATAGGTAGAAGAACGATTAGCTAAGTCGATGTTATACGCTTAATGCGCAGATTATTACATATCTTAAAGCTGTATCAGCACTTTTGACTCTCACTTGTATAGCCTATCTAACTAGGGACTGTTTAATATGGAGTTTGATAAGGATAAAAGTACAGCACCGTTGAATAAATTTTCCGGAAATCCTCATGATATTGAGGAGTATCTACGGGCTATTTTTAATAATGCAGGAGATCCAATATTCGTCAAAGATGAAGAATTTAAATTTATTCTAGTCAATGACGCTTTTTGTAGCTTTTTTGAGTTGCCTAGGAGCCAAATAATTGGCTCAACAATGGCGGAGAACTTTCCAGTTAGCGAGATGGAGCACTTTTTTGCGATAGATAGACAAGTACTGGAAAAAGGACAAGAAATTTTATGTGAAGAGACACTTTCACCTACTGGTTTGCAACCAAAAAGGGTCATGACAAGAAAGAATCGATTCACTGACGCCAAAGGTAATTATTTTCTCGTTGGGGTTGTTCACGATATCACCAAACGTAAGCAGATCGAAGAAAAGTTAAAACGCTCGGCTAGTGTCTTCAGCCACGCACATGAAGGCATTATGATTACTGATGCTTCTGCCACAATTACTGAAGTTAATGATGCTTTTAGCCGCATTTCTGGCTACACGTCAGAGGAAGTTTTAGGAGAGAATGCCAAAATTCTTCAGTCAGAACGTCACTCGCCAGAATTTTATGCCGAAATGTGGCAAACACTGCTTAAACAAGGTTACTGGGAAGGTGAGATATGGAATCGACGTAAAAATGGTGAAATTTACCCTGAAATGCGCACCATTAGCGCCGTCAATAATGCCGATGGTTGTGTGGAGTATTATGTTTCATTGTGTACCGATATTACTGCAATGAAAGCGCATCAAAACCAATTAGAGCATATTGCCCATTACGACCTACTGACCAACTTGCCAAATCGTGTTTTACTCGCTGACCGCTTATCTCATGCTATGTTGCAGTGCAGTCGTCATCAGCAGGCACTCGCAGTGTTATTTCTTGATTTAGATGGCTTTAAACTTATTAATGATAACTATGGCCATAATGTTGGTGATGAGCTACTCATTGCTGTCTCAGTTCGTATGAAAGCAGCGTTACGAGAAGGTGATAGTTTAGCCCGTATTGGTGGTGATGAGTTTGTCGCTGTATTAGCTGATTTAAGCTCCGTTGAAGATTGTGAACCGGTTTTAGAGAGATTATTATTGGCAGCGTCAGAGCCTATTACCATTGGTAGTGTAGTATTGAATGTATCAGCGAGTATAGGTGTAACCTTTTACCCGCAAGATAATGTCGATGCTGACCAGCTTATGCGTCACGCAGATCAAGCTATGTATATAGCAAAACAGTCGGGTAAAAATCGTTTCCACTTATTTGATACCGCTCATGATGATGCGATTAAAGTACAACGGGAGAGCCTAGAAACTATTCGTAGGGCATTAGATAAAGGGTATTTTGTACTCCACTATCAGCCTAAAGTGAATATGAAAACAGGTACAGTAATAGGTGTTGAAGCCCTTATTCGCATGCAACATCCCAAGCGTGGGCTCTTAAATCCAATAGAATTTTTACCTGTTATTGAAAATAACCCTATGAGTATCGAAATAGGGGAATGGGTAATAGATACCGTATTAACACAAATCACCCAGTGGCAACAAATGGGTCTTAACTTGCAAGTCAACACGAGTGTAAACATTGCAGCAGTACAATTACAACAGCCTGATTTTGCGCAAAGATTAACAACACTACTCGCCGCTCATCCTGGTGTTGAACCGCGTTTCTTAGGATTAGAAGTGCTGGAAACAAGTGGCTTAGATGATGTACATCATGTCTCGAAAATTATGAATGCCTGTTTGTCGCTCGGGGTAGAATTTGCCTTGGATGATTTTGGCACTGGCTATTCCTCTCTTACTTATCTGAGGCGATTACCAGCCAACTTAATTAAAATAGATCAGAGCTTTGTGCGAGACATGTTAATTGATAATAATGATTTAGCCATTGTTGAAGGTGTTATAGCCTTAGCTAAATCATTTAAACGTGAAGTTATTGCTGAGGGAGTCGAAAGTATTGAACATGGCACCGCGCTATTGAAACTGGGCTGTAATTTGGCTCAAGGTTATGGTATCGCTCGGCCTATGCCGGCGAGTGATATTCCTGCATGGATCAATAGTTGGCAACCCGACGCGCGCTGGCAGAGGTAAAGAGGAAAATAAAATCAGTTGGACGTCCACAGGCCTTAAAAAATACACTTAATTGGTAGAGTCCTTACGTTCAATTATTAATAATTGAACGCTCTAGCTGACCCTACCTCAGAGATAATTATTGATAATTTAATAAACAATAATCGAGGTTATTCGTTATCTTTTAACGCCTTTTTAGCTTTAATTGATTGAGCAATGCCTTTAAATTCGTAAGTTGGGTAAATATTAGTTTCGAAAATACCCCATGCTGACTTTTCAATGGCTAAGTTTAGTGTCCGTAAATCTTTTGGAGCAACTTTAAGGGTAATGACTTGCCCTAAACCCATCATGACATACCATGAGTCTATTTCCATGCCTTTGGGCGGAAATGACTGCCAAAATCGGTTCTCATCCATTTTCTTTTGCAGTTCAGATAAGCTTTTATCTTGTTGGTGCTTAAGTACCACGGTTACTAAGATTTTATCCGTGTTGATGGTGTAATCTTCAGCCGCTATTGCGCTTTCTATAAAACCGGTAATACATAAGATCGGAATGATAATAAATCTAAGGTACTTTTGCATAATAACACTCTGTTATGTGAATGAAGATTTATCTTCGCATGCTGTAGGTAAAATAAAAAGAAATTTAAAGCGAGTTAAACTTAAGCTGTATAGACCCTATCGAAAAAAGACTGGTTTTTAATTTTAAAATTATGAGATATTTATTGTTAATGTTTGTCAGTTATCTATGCTATATATATGAATAATAATTCAACGTGTAGATGTGTAATAAAGACAGGTTGAGGAAATGGAAGTATATGGAAGTTAACGACAATAGGAGATAAAAAACATGACACATGCTAAAGATATAAAATCAAAGCTTTGCTTAGTTGCATCAGCAATCGCTTTATCTGGTTTATCAGCAACGACACTCGCCACTAAGGCTATAGCTGAGGAAGCTAAAATTGACCAAGATATAGAGCAAATTAGCGTAATTGGCTCTCGACGACTTGGACGAAGTATTGAAGACAGCCCTGTTCCCATTGATATTATCGACTCTGATTCAATTATGAATACAGGGCTTACCGAAACCAATCAAATTTTAGGCACTTTGTTGCCAAGTTTCAACTTTCCTCAGCCTTCAATTACTGATGGGACCGATCATGTTCGCCCCGCACAATTAAGAGGCTTAGCGCCGGATCACACCTTAGTCTTAATTAATGGTAAGCGCCGACACAGTAGTGCTTTATTGAATTTAAATGGCTCTTCTGGTCGAGGCTCATCGGCTGTTGATATGAATGCAATTCCCGCCAATGCTATCGAAAGAATTGAGGTTTTGCGTGATGGTGCAGCGGCTCAATATGGCTCAGATGCCATCGCTGGTGTCATTAATATTGTACTGAAAAATGCCGATAGTGGCGGCTCAGCGTCCGTCACTTATGGTGCTAATGTATCTACCATGGATGGTGTGCCAGATTTAAAGTCAGTTGATGTTGGTAATGACGGCAACTTAGCTTTTACGGAAGGTGGTGACCGAAACGTTACAGATGGTCAAACCTTAACATTAAGAGCTAACGCAGGATTTGCGCTTGGTGAAGACGGTTTTGTCAATGTCTCAACTGAGTTTCGTGACCGTCGTTCAGCTAATCGTGCCGACTATGATAAACGCGAAAACTATGCTCGTCTTAACGATGACAGTTTAGATCCACGTGAACTAACGGTAAATAGATACAACCATACCTTTGGCAATGGCGATGTAGAAGACTTCGCTCTTTTTATTAATAGTGGCTATGCCCTTAACGAAGATGCAGAGCTTTATGCTTTTGGCTCATATAGCGCAAGAGACGGCGAGGGTGGTGGGTTTTATCGCCGAGCAAATGATTCACGCAATGTGCAGAGCATTTATCCCGATGGTTTCTTACCGGTGATCACGTCAGATATTATTGATTACTCAGGTGCTATCGGCTTACGTGGTTATATCAGTGATTTTAATTACGACTTGTCAGCCGTCTACGGTAAGGATGAGTTTCAATTTGGTGTTATTAATAGTTTAAACACTTCATTTGGCCCCTCGAGCCAAACTGAATTTGATGCCGGCACGTTAATTTACGATCAACTAACACTGAATGCTGATTTTAGCAGGGAGGTGGATGTTGATATATTTGAAAGTAGCCTCAATGTTGCTTTTGGTTTCGAATATAGGAATGAAGGTTATCAAATTGAAGCGGGTGAGTCTGCTTCGTATGAGCAAGGAACTTTTGGCAGTGGTGGAGATGTTACTGATGCAGTCAATGGGCCCTTTGGTTCAGCAGGATCGCAAGTGTTTCCAGGCTTTACACCTGAATCAGCAGGGGATAATAGCCGACATAATGTCAGTGCCTATATTGATTTAGAAGCAGATATTACGGAAATGTGGAATCTTACCATAGCAACTCGCTATGAAGATTATTCCGACTTTGGTTCTACTGTGAGTGGTAAAGTTGCTAATAGATTCACATTAAGTGAAGATTTTGCTGTGCGTTTATCAGCATCAACTGGCTTTAGAGCACCTTCTTTACAGCAACAACATTTTACCTCTATTTCAACCGTTTTTGTAGATGCCGTGCCAACCGAAACAGGGACTTTTGCGCCAAATAGCGATGTTGCTAAAGCGCTAGGTTCTCCAGGTTTAGATGCTGAAGACTCGGTGAGTATTGGTGGTGGTTTCACTTGGACACCCGTATCTGAGTTTAGCTTGTCGGTAGATTACTACCGCATTGATATTGACGATCGCATTGTCTTATCTAATAACTTATCAGGCCCTGAAGTAGAAGCTTTATTAGCCGATACTGGTGCTAACCGAGCGCGATTTTTCTTGAATGCCATTGATAGTACGACTAAAGGTGTTGATGTGGTGGCAACTTATTCTATGGATATTCAAGATATGGGCAGCTTGTTACTTAATGCAGCCTTTAACTACAACAAAAATGAAGTGACCGATATTATTGCTCCTCCAGCGGTATTACAGGGCGCTGGATTTGATCAAGGCAACCTATTTTCTGGCAATGAATTGCGTCGCTTTGAAGTTGGCTCTCCAAAAAGTAAATTGAATTTAAGTGCGGTATGGAATAAAGATAGTTGGTACGCAACTCTAAGAGTTACTCGTTATGGTGAAACACAAGACCCGTCTGAGAACCCTGATCGTAATGAAGTGTTACCCGAAAAATGGC
>TARA_R110000744_G_scaffold372_8_pt1 | contig 17510 bp, 10 predicted proteins | sample TARA_R110000744 | Tara Oceans TARA_R110000744 (sample SAMEA4398083) | marine metagenome | biome: Polar Biome; feature: [DCM] deep chlorophyll maximum layer (ENVO:01000326); material: water (ENVO:00002006), including particulate matter (ENVO:01000060) such as... | depth 36 m | reverse complement strand
TGAGGTGGTAATGCAGTCGCCAAACTGTCCGCGATAATAGGATGAGCCAAGATCTACCGTTAGCGTCAGAATATAAAAAAACCAAAAAGCTTTAATATTTCGTAAATACATGCCGGCTATGAAGAAAATAGCAATTGATGCGCTTGGTAAGTGATTAAAACTGGCGAAGTGATGGGTGCGTGTTGCGAGCATAAGCAAAGTAAGTACTGCCAATACAGCAATGAGCAAACTCATAGGTAATTTTTGGTTAACTGATTTCATAACGATTCCGTTGTCTAAAACACATCTAATGTTAACGGTGTAGGAAATCAAAGTTGGTAAACGGTGTAGCTGGCATTTTTAATTATTAACGTGTTGAAAATATAGTAATAAAATAATGCGTTGGTAACACAATCCAGACCGTTTACTGTTCTCTGAATCACCGCCCACCGCAGTTGTCGAGTAATATCTCATGTGTGCAATTACGTCTTAATTTGCATAAAAAGATATGATCAGGCCGGTCTCCGGACTCCTGATCAGCGCATTTGCAACACCTTCCCATACCTTCACTTTCGAACTAAGTTCAATCATGACTCATACAGTGGTTTTGTTGCTGCTCACAGTTACCGTTGCGGGGGCAGTACGGGTATTTCACCAGTTTCACGTTTCATCTTCGTTTGTGTAATTTTACTCATTGTAGTTATCAATAAAATAAAACTGAAGACACCTAAATCAGCGCTGATATTACGCCATGTCTAGTGGTTATTCAACAACTAACAAGCTTTGTCAGTGACAAATTAGACTTTGAAAATACAATCACCATTTGACGCAATATTTGCATTGAATCGTGTGGATGATTTGGTTATTCTCCTCGTCCAATGAATTCAATTCAACCGCTACCAAGCTCTAGAAGCTAATAAATGACAACAAACTTATATTTAGCTCGACATGGCGAAACGCAATGGAATAAAGTCCAACGCTTTCAAGGACAATTAGATAGCGAATTAACCGAAACCGGTAAAAAGCAATCAAAAGCACTCGCGATGCATCTTGCGGATCAAGAAATAAACTTAATTGTGTCTTCTTCATTAGGTCGAGCGGTTACTAGCGCTAAATTATGCCAACAGCAATTAAATGCCCCATTGTGCATATCAGACAAACTAATTGAACGAGATTTAGGCCATTGGCAAGGACAGTATGTTGATGATATTAAAGGCGATAAAAGCTATCACGAAATATTACATCAATTTACTGAGCTTCCCCCCGAAGATGGCGAAAGTGCCGTAAACTGTGCAAGCCGAATTTATCAAGCATTAGAAACCTTGGCTAAAAACAATATCAATAAAAATTTATTAGTTATTTTTCATGGTGAAGCTTTACGCTGCTTTTTAGCAAAATTAGGCCACAGTGCAACGGGAAATGCCTATCAGCTATTCAATAATGGCTGTATGTTTCCATTAAGCTACCAGCATGACAACCAACGTTTTCAGTTATTAGGTTAAGTTATTCATCACCCTGTAAATTTCGCATATTATAAGTTGCTAAGTTATGGCCATATTCATCGACAATGTAATTGACCTCGCCCTTTTATGGTTGCCCAACTTTGCTGTCTTTTTCTCGCTATTATTGGCGTTAATACTTGATAAAGTATTTGGTGAAGCAAAGTACTTCCATTATTTAGTCGGCTTTGGCTGGCTGGCAAATAAGCTAGCCGAGCAATTAAATCCTGAACATTCAACTCAAGGTGCTATACAAGCTAAATTACTAGGTACCCTTGCGTGGTGTTTACTGGTGTTACCTTTGCCTATGAGCTATTTTTATTTCTGTAATAATTTAATTTGGTATTGGCAAATTTTACTTGATGCTTACGTGCTTTACTTATGCATTGGCCTTAAAAGCTTGTATCTGCATGCGATGCAAATATATCGGCCATTAAAATCTGGCGACCTTAGCGGCGCACGTCATTTTACGGGTTATATTGTCAGTCGAGAAACAGCAGCACTTACCGAGCAAGAAATGTCCAGAGCAACCGTAGAGTCAATGCTAGAAAATGGCCACGACGCGGTTATCGCTTCCCTTATTTATTATTTAATTGGCGGTGCCCCGCTGGTTATTTTACACCGCTTTGCCAATACCTTAGATGCAATGTGGGGCTATAAAAACACACGCTATCAACATTTTGGTTATGCCAGTGCTAAGTTTGATGACTTGTTGGGCTTTATTTCTGGCAAATGTTGTACCCTACTTTATGCCTTACAAGGTTTAGCACAAGGACGATTTATTCCTGCAATGGTTAACGCCTTTCAACAAGGCAATAAATATAAAAGTCATAATGGTGGCTGGGTCATGGCCTCTGGCGCAACGGTTTTAAATAGAAAATTGGGCGGAAGTGCGCACTACCACGGTAAAGTCATTCATTCTGTCACTCTGGGTTCAGGAAAAAATATTACCTGCGATGATATTACTAGCAGTTTACAGTTGGTGAGCCGCGCCAGTTTGTTACTATTCGCATGTGTGTTCGTTTTTCAACTGGCAAGTAGTTTTAGTAAGATTTTTTTGTAATTTCTTTCAATAATTTGATAGTTTAAGCACAGGAATAATATGGCATTAATGCATGGAGGCCAACTGCAACAAGTGGCTGAGCAATATAAAATACCGATGGCAGATTGGCTCGACCTGTCAACCGGTATTGCACCGATGAGTTACCCAATCCCCAATATTCCACTGAATATTTGGCAGCAGTTGCCACAACAAAGCCCAAAACTCATTGCTACGGCAAAACAGTATTATCAATGTTCACAACTTGTGATCACCAATGGCAGTCAAGCTGTTATAAAAGCCCTACCTGAAGTTTATCGACAAAAAAATGCCAACTCACAAGATGTTTATTTACCCGAGCGTGGTTATAAAGAGCATGCACATGCTTGGAAAATGGCAGGATATAATTTGCATTTTTATCGCAATGCATTGCCAGAGATAACCGCTTTGTCCGCAGGTTGTGTTGTTGTTATTATTAATCCTAATAACCCCACAGGCGAATACTTCAACGTTAATATCATCAAACAATACCATCAACTATTAAAGCAGCTTAACGGCTTATTAGTGCTTGATGAAGCCTTTATCGATGTTATGCCTATTGAACTGTCTTATTGTCAACAGGTGAATGACAGCCACTGTTTAGTGCTACGTTCTTTTGGAAAGTTTTTTGGCTTAGCCGGTATTCGTATTGGTTTTCTAGTCGCAGACAATGTTTGGTGTAAAACCTTCGAAGCGTTATTAGGGCCATGGCAAGTCAATGGACCAGCACAAACCATTGCCGAGCAAGCATTATGTGATACCCACTGGCAAGAAAAACAAAAACAGACCTTAAAGCAATTAAGCACAGCGCAAGAAAATATGCTTTTACAGGTATTTTCCAAAACATTAATTATGGCTATCAAAGGCTGTGATTTATTTCTAACCGTAGAATTTAGGCAAAGCGATAACGCAAAAAAACTCTATCATTTGTTATGCCAACAAGGTGTTTATTGTCGACTTGCCGATGAACAAGACACTCTGAGGTTTGGCATCACGACAGCAGACACCCTTGAGCGTTTAGCCATTGCCTGTGCTAATGCTTGCAAGCAACTGAACTAATCATATCTTTCAGTAATCAGTAATCAGTAATCAGTAATAAAATAGATACAAATCGAAGTAGCGCTAATACAAAAAAGATAATACAAAAAGGACACCCATTGGGTGCCCTTAGTTATAATGTATACAAGTAACTAGATACAAGTTAACGGTCTATCAAACCGCTAAATAGCGCTTAGTTTTTGTAAGTAATCCCCACGTAAAAAGCACGTTCTTGTGAGTTGTAACTACTTGCTGTTTGATACTCTTTATCAAGTAGGTTGGTCACGCGTGAAGAAACACTAAAGTTATTCGACACGTCATAGTTCAAGCCTAAGTTAATCAATTGATAACTGCTTAAATCAACCTTACCAATACCGTAAACATCATCTGTTCTTGAGCCAACAAATTGGTATTCTGCGTAAACATCGACTTCACTGATCGTGGTAACAAATTTATAGTTAAACTTTTCTTTAGCGCGACGAATTAATTGCTCATAACCTAATTCACCGGTAGATGTTGTTGACGATTGATCTTCAGCATCTGTATACGAAATATTAAAATCATGCGTGCCACCCAAAGCAAGGTAATTCGCTGAAATTTCAATACCGTTAATTTCCACTTTTTCGAAATTCGCTGCAGCGCCATCTCTACGACCAATTAAGTCATCAATTTTTGAACGATAAAGACTAACACTGGTGTTTACGTCATAAATTTTCGTTTCTAAAAATAGCTCTGCCGTTTCAGAAAGCTCAGAATTAAGCGTTGGCGTACCAAAACCTGGGTAAAATAAATCATTGTAAGTCGGTACTTTAAAGCCTGTACCGTAATTAAGCACAATGCGAGTATCTTCATCAATTTTTTGACCAACACCAACGTTATAGGTGTTTTCTGAGTTAACGTCTTCAACGTTGTCGTGTCTTACTGTTGCTTCAAAGGTCCAATCGTTTTCAGTATATAAAGCATGCGCGAAAACACCTGTGGTGTCTCTTTCTTCTTTGTCATATACCGTGGTACTTTTAGACACGTCATCTTGATAGTAATCAACACCAAGGTTAATTTGTAAGTCAGCTGAAAGCTGGCTGCTGTTCACAATTGAATATTGATTACGACGAGTTTCGAAAACACCTTGTGACTGACCATCACTAAGGCTGTCAGTACTATCACGGTTTTGGCCAACAGAAAATACCGTATTATTGTTTACGCCATTAATATTGCTAGCGTAATTAGCACGTAGTAACCATGCATGGTTTTTAATGTCAGAACCATTATAGTAACCATCGTACTCGTTATCACCGCTATCACTTGAAAGCATCCATTCTAATGAAAAATCTTCACTTACTTTTTGCTGGCCCCTGATAGCAACAGAAGTAAAATCGTAACCGTCATCATCAGTTTCGCTACCTTCTTGCACATCATAGCCATCGCTTTCTTCTTTACTAATGGTAATCGTTGTTTGGCCATCACCATGGCTAATACCCGCACCCGCATTAAATTTAGTAAAGTTGTCGCTACCATAACTAGCGCCTGCAAATAATTCACCTGCAGATAATTGACGGGTGAAAATTTGAATAACACCACCAATAGCGTCTGAACCCCATAATGCTGCACGAGGTCCTTGTACTATTTCGATACGCTCGATCATTTCAGGTGAAATAGTATTTAAACTTGTGCCACCCGATGTAGCAGAACTCACACGCACACCATCAATAAGCACTAAGGTGTGATCTGAGTTAGTACCACGCATAAAAATAGAAGAATTTTGGCCTCTGCCACCATTCGTTGCTATATCAATACTCGGTACTGTAGACAGTAGATCTAATAAAGAAATAGGATTAGCAAGTTCGATATCCGCTCGTGTAATAACCACTTGGCTAGTGAGCGTGTCATCAATATTTAACTGTGTACGTGTCGCCGTTACCGTTAAAACTTCGATATCTTTTGCGCTGTTTTCTGCATTTGCTGACGCAATAAAAGCTGTCGACATAGCGCCGGCAACAGCAAGTGATAATAATGATTTTTTGAAAAAATTGTTTTGCTTAATGTTCATATAACCTCATTAACGATACCCTCCGCACCGTAGTTTTGACTGCGTTAAAACACAGTGTAATTAAGTAAGTTCAAGTGCTCGGACTGACATAGTTAACAAAATATCACTATGTTCACCATTGCGGGGGCAGTGAAGAAATCTCATCTTCTTCCCTTAAACTTACTATATAAAACAGTAGCTAAAGTATTTAACCACTGTCGCTTATCTAAATTTTTGTCTGACTAATTCGCCAATTTATTACTTGGCGTATCAACACCTTGATTAATAATATCGTAAATTTTATCCATGGCTAAATGCTGTTCGCAAACATCAGCTAAGCGCTCAAGTTGTATTTCTCGATGTTGATTTATATCGATAACAGGCGTTTGTAAATCGTTAATACCTAACCAATTAAGCACCAATTGTGTCGGCGCAGGACAATCGAAAAAACCATGTAAATAGGTGGCAATAATTTGTCCGTCATCAGAGATACAACCATCAGGATTGCTTTGCGCTTGTTCTATCGGCTCATGGTGAATATTAAGTAACGAGTTGCTTAACGCTGGCCCCGTTGACACGCCACAATGTATTTCGTAGCCAGTTAGCTGACATGTTTCGCCATTTAACGTCATAATGGCAGAGACTTGGCTTAAGGTTTTGTCTTGCGTTAGTGTGGTTGTAAAGTCTAATAAACCTAAACCAGAAATTTGTTCTACATGTGATTCAATATGCTCAGGGTCAAATATTTGCTTACCCAGCATTTGATAACCACCACAAATACCGAGCAATTTGCCACCGTAGCGCAGGTGTTGCTCAATTTCTTGCTGCCAACCCTGCTGTTTTAAAAAAGCCAAATCAGAAATAACATTTTTACTACCAGGTAAAATAATTAAATCGGCGCCTTGTAACGACTGGCCTATTTTAATATATTGCAAATCAATATTGGCTTGTAAGCGCAACGGATCAAAGTCGGTATGATTGCTCATATGAGGTAATAAAGGCACAAATATTTTTACTTTCGCTTGTGTTACTTTGTTATCGAGTGCTACGGCATCTTCCGCGTCTAACGCTAAATCATGTAGATAAGGCAATACACCTAACACCGATTTGCCTGTTCGCTCTTCAAGCCAATCTAAACCAGACTCAAGTAGTTTAATGTCACCGCGAAAACGATTGATAATAAAGCCTTTCACTCTGGCTTGCTCTGACTCAGATAATAACGCTAATGTACCAACCAAATGAGCAAAAACGCCGCCTCGGTCAATATCTGCAACTAAAATAACCGGACAATCAACCGCTTCAGCGTAGCCCATATTGGCAATATCATGTGCACGAAGATTAATTTCAGCAGGACTACCTGCACCTTCAACTAATAATACTTGGTGATCATTCGCCAAGCGTTGATGCGACTCTAAAACGGCTTGCATCGCGACTTTTTTGTAATCGTGATATTTGCCTGCTTCCATATTTGAAATAGCTTTACCATGAACAATCACTTGCGCGCCGGTATCGCTATTCGGCTTTAATAAAATGGGATTAAAATCAACCCGAGCTTCAACTTTTGCTGCAATAGCTTGCAACGCTTGAGCGCGACCAATTTCGCCACCATCTTTTGTTACCGCACTATTTAATGCCATATTTTGTGGTTTAAAAGGTGCGACATTATATCCGGCATTAACTAACACACGGCAGAGCCCTGCCACTAAGGTACTTTTTCCTGCGTCTGAGGTTGTGCCCTGCACCATTAATGTTTTCACGATTGCACCTTAGCGTTAGTATTTTCAGACGACTTTAGTGTTAAGGGTAAACCTGCCATCACAAACTCGACATTATCGGCAATTTTAGCAATGGCTTGGTGTAACCAACCCGCTTGATCAACAAAGTGACGCGACAACTCACCCAAAGGCACTATGCCATGGCCGACTTCGTTGCTGACTAAGATAATATTGATACTGCCATGCTGGGTAATGTCATGTGGGCTACTGGCCACTTGCTGAATATTTTCTAATACCTTGAGCAACTGCTGCTTTTCTTGTTGCCAATAGTCGAGATTACAAAGGTTCAGGTTATTATCCACAACTGAGGTTGTTTCAACACCCTGGTGACATAAACTATTACTGAGCCAAAGCGTTAAGCAATCGACTAAGATGCAAATGCCTTGTCCTTCGGCTAAATTAGCTTTAGCAATAGCAGATTCAATCGCCTTGGCTAAGAACAAAGGAGACTCTAGCAACTGCCAATGTTCGGGCCTGTCAGCTTGATGTTGAGAAATTCTTTGTTGCATTTCAGCATCGAATGCTTGAGCTGTGGCAATATAGGTTACAGGCAAGTTTAACGACTTCGCATATTGTTCCGCCAGCGAACTCTTGCCTGAACGAGCGCCGCCAATAATTAACTGTACTTTATTCAGAGTAATTTGGCTCATATAACGACCGAAGTAAGTGACAATAATGTGATGTAAATAACGACTTCTGACAACTGTTGAGCAGCACCTAAACAGTCACCGGTATAGCCACCTAATTGTTGGCTAAACCAATATTTTAAGCACCAGCGCGTTAGTAATAAAATCACCACCAATTTCCACGCCACACTAAAAGACAACGTCAACATAATGATCACTGTCCCCGTAGCAAGCAGAGTTAAATAACTGTTGTTTGATAATGCTTGCGCTAATGGTTTCACTTTTGAAGTGGCGTCTTCACTGACATAAGGCATATCAGCAATCAAACTTGTTGCTAACACTCGACTTAAACAATGACCTAAGACTAAAATCGACAACAAACTTAATATCTCGTTTTCAACCGAGACTTTCACTGAATTTTGATTAATTAACGCGAGCAGTGCTTGATATTTAACCATCAAGATAAAAAACAATGCTGCGGCGCCATATGTGCCTAAGCGACTATCTTTCATAATGTTAAGTTTATTTTCTACCGTCCAACCGCCGCCAAAACCATCCCAAACATCTGCCCATCCATCTTCATGAAAGGCCCCCGTTAGCAGCACACTAGTGGTCATGGCCATTAGCAGGGCAAGCTCAACAGGCATGAACATAGCACAAAGATAAAAAGCAAATGCTGAACACATACCAATAAATGCACCGACTAAGGCGAAATATCGACTCGCTTCATTTAACATGCTAGCACTAACTTCCGCGCTAATATTTACCGGAATACGGGTGAAAAAACTCATGGCTAAAAGCAATAACTGCCACTGCTCTGCTAGTTGCTCTCGTTTCGATACCTTGCCATGCGGTTCATCTTGCTTATCTTGCTCAGGTAACATCGGTTACCTCAGCATCGGCAAAGCTTGCCATATCATTAAAAAATGCCACTGCTGCTTGTATGATTGGCAGCGCTAATGCCGCGCCAGTGCCTTCGCCTAAGCGCAAGCCTAAATGTAATAAGGGTTTAACCTCTAACCATTGCAACATTTTTTCGTGACCTTGCTCTCCTGAACAATGCGCAAATACCATATAGTCTTTCACGTTGGCATTAAACTTAATGGCTAACATGGCAGCAGCGGTACAAATAAAGCCATCAACAACTATTAACATGCGATTTTCTGCTGCTGCTAACATTGCGGCAGTGATCTGAACGACTTCAAAACCACCTAAACAGCGTAAAATAGATTCAGTATCCGTGAGGTTATCTCGATGAAGTGCTAACGCTTGCTCTACCACTTGTTGCTTTTTCAGCACTATCTCATCAGAAACACCGGTACCACGACCCACTGCTTCGCTGGCAGGAATATTCATCATGGTGGCCATTATTGCAGAAGCAATCGTAGTATTACCTATACCCATTTCACCAAAGGCGATGATATTACAGCCGGTATTGCTTATCTCAACAACATGCTGTTTAGCATAAGCAAAGCCTTGCTGAACTTGCGCTTTAGTCATAGCCGCGTGTTGGTTAATCGGCTGAGTAATATTACCTAATCGTTGTGCTTTGACACTCGAAGATAAAACTGGCTGCAAAATGCCGGCATCGACAATATTAAGTTGCCACCCCAGTTGCTGACTAAACACATTAATGGCTGCGCCACCACCAGCAAAGTTAGCCACCATTTGGCGAGTTACTTCACTAGGCGCAATTGAAACACCTTCGCTAGCAACACCATGGTCGCCCGCAAAAACAGTTAAATGTGGATGCGTTAGTTGTAACTTATGCTGGCTGCGTTTACGGGGTTCAAAATCGTGAGTTGTTAGTTGAATTTTAGCGATTTGCTTTGCTAAGTGTTCAAGCTCTCCCAAGGCATCTAATGGCTTTGTTTTACCATTAATTACCGCTTGAATTTTTTCTGAGTGTTCGTCACTTACCGCTTGTATATCAAACATTTCAACGCCTAAACAGTATCAAACCAAAAATTAAGTTGGTTGATATATATGATTAACGTCGATACGGTTTTGAGGTTTAATGGGAGAAACCTAGTTTCAAAAATGACATGGTCAAAATGAAAAAAGATAAAAATTCCAATGCCAGAGTAACCCGCTCGACGTGGTAATTAATGCACATATTTCCCCTGGTATCCTGACTTACAGCATCTAGATATACTCATTTCCAAATCACTTTATAACATGATGACTTAGTGGTATATCGCTCTGTTTACAGTTGCGGGTACAGTTGTGGACTTTCACCACATTCCCAGTTTTACATTTTCAACAATGGTTTTCCCATCGAAGAAAGTAAAATTGAATATGACATTATTAATTTACTGGCGCGATTATCGACAGCTAGGGCAAAATAGCAAGGTTTTTTTTAACGCGGCTATTTTTTTATCGTGGCTAGCGGCTATAAGTTGAATACATAAATAACTACGCTATTTAACAGCTACGGAGCCGACATAGTATTTTCATATATATAAAGGTCAAGAGACTTTTTATACACGGTTACAGATCAAGTTAGGTTAAATAACTAACTCCCTTTTGCTAGAGCATCAATTTAGGCCAAGCTTTACCACTATCGTCAATCGTAACTTGCAGATGAATTAGTCCGCCATAAGGCACATCAAGATTGACCATATGATTAACACCTGGTATTGGTAAGCCCAACACTTTAGCCAAAATGTACCTAATAACACCACCATGACTTAACACTAAGGTGCTTACCGGTTCGTTTTTATTATTTTGCTGTAGGTGAGATTGCTCCAGTTGTGCTAACAATTTATGCCAAAAGCTATCAACACGTTTAGTAAAACTTGCCATTGTTTCACCATTAGGTGGCTGGCATTGCCAAGGGTTTTGCCAAAAATCACCTAAGGTTGGTGTTTTTTTATCTGAAGAAAGTTTTGGCTTTTGCTCTAGGCCGTGCTCCGACTGCCAAAGGGCTTGATAACTTTTTCCGTCCCAGTCACCAAAGTCCATCTCTTGTAATTCAGCTAAAACGTGCATGACAAGTCCATTTCTTTGGCAATATTGTTCAGCAAACTCTCGGCAACGAATCAGTGGAGAACTATAACAATGCGAGATATCAGGTAGGTATTGAGTAGCATGAATAAGCTGTTTTTTGCCTGTATCAGATAGCGCAATATCAGTGCGACCACATAGAATACCTGTTTGAACTAATTCACCATGGCGTAATAAATAAACGTTAAATACTAACAAGCCGATGCTCCTAATTATGTATACTTTCACTAAATGATTTAAAATTAAATCATGTCACAGACAATCAAATATATTTATTACATTATCAACTAACTATTATGCAATATGATCATCACTAAAAAATTAATCATTGTGACCCACTTTTTGATAAAGTAAAAACAGCTAGCTTTATCAAACTATAAAATAACTACGTAATGATACTGCTATTAACAATAACAACCACGAGTCACAAGGAAAATGCATGATCCCTGTTCCTGAACCTAAATGGCCAGAGCGAATTATCTGCTTAACAGAAGAAACTACCGAAGCGCTTTATCTCATGGGAGAAGATCACCGTATAATTGGGATTTCGGCATATACCATGCGTCCTGAACGCGCTCGAAAAGAGAAAACGAAAGTCAGTGCCTATATAACGGCAAGAACCGAAAAAATATTATCGTTAAAGCCAGATTTAGTCTTAGCATTTTCTGACATGCAAGCTGATATCGTGGCAGACTTGATTAAAGAAGGTATACAAGTTCACTGTTTTAATCATCGCAGTATCAGCGAAATTCTCCAGATGATTCGCACTTTGTCAGGTTTAATTGGCCAACCAGAAAAGGGCGAAAAGCTTGTTACTGACATGCAAAACAATTTACGCAGAATTAAACAACAAGCAGATAAACTTTCTGCTCGGCCAAAGGTATATTTTGAAGAATGGTTCGATCCTATTATCACCGGTATTGGTTGGGTGAGTGAGTTAATAGAAATTGCGGGCGGCATAGATTGCTATCAAGAATTCTCAACACAATCGTTAGCTAAAAATCGTATTGTGGCCGATGCCAGTGATGTTATTGCTAAAAATCCCGATATTTACATTGCCTCTTGGTGTGGTCGTAAATTTGATAAAGAAAAAGTAACCTCAAGATTAGGCTGGCAAGCCATACCGGCAATAAAGAATGATGATATCTACGAGATAAACTCTACTGATATTTTACAGCCTGGACCAGCAGCATTAACTGATGGTGTTGAGCACCTAGCTAAAATTATCAAGCAATGGGCTGAACGCAGATAATATGTTAAATTTTTTCCGTAATAAAAACGGCCTAATTGCTATATTCTGTGCATTCTCTTTCGTTTTTAGCAGTTACTCCTTAGGGCAAGAACTTGATAAAGTTTCAATTCAACTCAATTGGTTCCATCAATTTCAATATGCGGGTTACTATGCTGCAAAAGAAAAAGGATTTTATCAAGAGCTGGGCTTAGACGTTGAATTAAGAGAATTCAACGGACCTGGTGCTATTACAGATTACGTTATTGACGGTCGAGCCGATTATGGCATAAGTGACTCGAGTTTAATCATAGACAAAAGCCAGGGAAAACCTGTCGTCATCGTCGCGCAAATATTTCAACACTCTCCCACAACTATCGCAACATTGCGTTCTTCCGGCATAGCCAGTCCATTTGATCTTATTGGCAAGCGTATCATGGTCGATAACAAGTTTAAAAACTACGCCCCCGTTATCGCAATGCTGATGCAAACAAAACAAGATGCATCAGTTTTTACTTGGCAAGAGCAAGCAGAACAACTTTCCGCGTTAACTTCTGGTGCCACTGATGCAATTTTAATTTATAGCACTAATGAGCCATTTGAATTTTCCCAAGAAAACATTGAAATTCTGACTATCAGTCCTAGAGACTATGGTATTGATTTTTATGGTGACAACTTATTTACCAGTGAATCTGAGGTGAAAAACAACCCTCAACGTGTGCAAGCAATTCGTCAAGCAACCATTAAAGGTTGGCAATATGCACTTAACCATAAGTCAGAAATAATTAAACTAATTGAAGATAAATATAATAGCCAAGGAAAGTCATATAGTCACTTAAGCTTTGAAGCCAACGAAATTAGTAAAATCATTTTAGCTAAGTATATTCCACTTGGCTCAATCGCTCGTACACGCATGGAAAAAATTAGCGAGATATATCATCAGTTGGATATGATCGACACGCCTTTTATCCCCACTAACTTATTGCTTGAAGACGCATTAATCGACTTTGTCCCAGAACATAAAAACGATAATAACAGCACCTCATTAATTTTTATTATGGTATTGATATCGTTAGCATTAATATTTTGTACATTACTTTTACCAAAATTAATTAGTCAACAGCGCATCGCTGCATTTATGGCATCACGAAAATTTCCATTTATAGTGCATTCAATATCGGCATTAAATATAGCCATTATTTTTAGTGTTATTTACTTAACGTTGCAAGACAATGAAAAAATTACTCGCTCCAACATGCAAAAAAATCTTGAGTTTGTGGTCGAAGCAACCAAAACTCGTCTTAATGACTGGATCAGTGTTCAAGAAAGGTTATTAAAACAAATAGCTAAAAGCTATACAGTAGTACAACTCACTAAAGAGCTACACCTACAGTCGGCGCTAAACGAGACCCTAATCACCTCAAAATCAACAAAAGAAATTCGCCAATATTTTAGTCAAAGTAGTATTGAGGGCAATGACTTTTCAATTATCAGTTCAGAACATATAAATATTGGCTCTAACCGTAACGAAAACTTAGACAAAATTAGCTTAATAGCCCAACAACACCCCGATATTATTGCAGCTGTTTTTGCTGGAGAAAGTCACTTTGTACCGCCAACAAAATCGAATATATCGGACTTATCGGAGGGGGCTGCTAAGTCGATAGATCAATACAGTATGTTTATGATCACACCAATCATCAATGAAAATAATCAAGTGATTGCGGCATTATCTATGCGTATTCAACCTAGCGGTCAAATATCGCATATTATGCAACAAGGTCGCATTGGTAATTCAGGCGAAAGCTACTTAGTAACTAATCAAGGCCAAATGCTCTCTAGAAGCCGATTTGAAGCTGAGTTTTCGGCAATTAACTACTTACAAAAATATAGTAATAGTAAGGAACTCATCACACTTAAAGTACCAAAAATCAATGTAATGGAACACCCTGATGCGGTATTTGATATGCAACAATTACCATTCACATTTATGGCCAATCACCTAATAAGTAGTGCTCGTTCAGATAATATCAGCCTAATTACCAACAATAAAATAACCAGCAATGTTTTGGGGTATAACGACTACCGTGGTGTATCCGTTTTTGGTGCTTGGTTATGGGATAATCAATACGGCTTTGGTATTGCGACAGAAATTGATACAAGTGAAGCTTTATTAGGGGTACATTCACTACGCAATAAATTAATGTTAATTGCTTTTATTACCCTGTTATTAACCTTAACCTCGAACATTTTTACCATTTCTGTTGGACAACGTTCAACAAAATATATGCGCCGGTCAAAAGCAGAATTAGAGCAACTGGTAGTAAAGCGAACGGCTGAATTACATCAACGTGAACGGGCAATGTGGGAGCTATATGAACATGCCCCGGTCGCTTATGCGACATTAAACCCCCAAGGCGTGTTTATTAAACATAATGTTGCATTTGCGCAAATGTTTAAGCGACCACGCGAAACATTTACAGCTTTAAACTGGCAAGACTTTGTTGCACCAGCACACTATGTTCACCAAATATTTCAAACTAAATCCCAACCTTTAGAGTGCGAAATTCCGGTCAAAATAAGTAACACAAAAACAATAGATACCATGCTGTCAGCCTTGCCCGTTTATAATGAAAATGAAAAATTAACCGAAATACGCTTAACATTAATCGATATTACGCAAAGAAACGCAGCCCAAGCTCAATTTGCCGCGTTAATGGAGTCAGCACCTGATGCCATCTTAATGTTAGATAAGCATCGAGAACACAGCCTAGTTAATTCGCAAGTATTGACCATGTTTGGTTACGAGAAGTCAGAACTTATTGGTCAAAAAATAGAGTTATTGTTGCCCGAAGAATCAAATTTGCATCTTTTTGACCATATACTGAATGAATCAGCGCCTGAGAAACAGTTACTCGAACTTATCGGCAAGCGAAAAAACGGCAATGAGTTCTCTGCAGAAGTTACTGTCAGCACACTTGATATTCATAATGAGCGCTTTATTGTCGCCATTATTCGAGATATTACCGAACGTAAACTGCATGATGCGGCTTTAACTGAGCATATAGTTTTCCAGCAGGCGTTAGCGGACACCATTCCCTACCCTATTTTTGTTAAAGACCCTGATTCAAAAATTACTAGCGTTAATAGTGCTTATGAGCAAACCTTTAATGTAAAAAGGGAAAATGTGATCGGTAAAACGGTACTAGACTTAGAATATCTACCATTAGCTGACCGAAAAGCCTACCAAGCTGAAGACACTGAGATTATTGCTTCAATGGGCATGGTACGAAAGGAGATCTCGCTTGTTTACGGTGATGGTTTAGAACATACCATCATGTATTGGGTAAAAAGTTTTGCAAAAGCTGATGGCAGTGCTGGCGGGTTGTTAGGCACATTTGTCGATATCAGTGAACAAAAAATGGCAGAGAAAACACTTGCTCATGCTAAGTCTTTAGCTGAAGATGCGGTCAAGGCTAAATCTAACTTTTTAGCTAATATGTCGCATGAAATTCGTACGCCAATGAACGCTATTATTGGTATGTCTGCATTAGCATTGAAAACCAACTTAACCCCTGAACAAGAAAATCAGATTACTAAGGTTAATCTTGCTGCTGAGTCTTTAATGGGTATCGTGAATGATATTTTAGACTTTTCAAAAATTGAAGCTAATAAACTCGACTTTGAGTCAATCCCTTTTTGCTTAGACGATATTCTCGAGAACCTCAGTAATATGTTAGTTGATAAACTCAACGAGAAACAAACTGAATTAATTTTTGATGTTGAAAAAAATGTCCCTTTGAATTTAATTGGTGATCCACTGCGTCTCGGTCAAATATTAACAAACCTTGGCAGTAATGCCGCTAAGTTTACTGAGCAAGGTGAAATCAAAGTCCACGTTTCATGTATTAATAAACAGGACGATAACGTGATTTTAAAGTTCTCCGTTTGTGACACGGGTATAGGCATGAGTTCGCCACACCAAGAAAAACTATTTCAATCGTTCAGCCAAGCTGACGCTTCAACAACAAGAAAATATGGTGGTACTGGCTTAGGATTAGCTATATGCAAGCGCCTTGTTGAGTTACTGGGGGGCGAAATTTGGCTAGAAAGCGAAGAAAATATCGGCAGTAAGTTTCATTTTACTATCAACTGTCAAAGCCAGTCATTAGAGAGTATTAACGCTGAAAGCTCAGCATCAATTGAAGGCTTAAACGTTGCTCTAATAACAGACAATAAAGCTAATCAGCCTATTTTAATACGCATTCTAAAATCATTTGGCTTTATGGTCGAAAGCTACAACTCGGTCGCCGAAGCTCTACCTGAAATAAGTCAACAAGCTAATATAATTGATGTTTTAATAATCGATTTCATAAATTACAGTGACGAGAAAAACTGTAGCGATATTGCGTTAATTCGAAACAAACATGCTGATATACCCCTATTACATATACGACCAAATAATGACAATAACTCGATTCAAGTACTCGAAGAAGATGATAACTATTTTACAATGTGTGAGCCGGTAACCTCTTCTAGTTTACTCGATAGCTTATTGATAGCTTCGGGCCACGAGAATCTACGCAGCGTTAAATACAGTTTATTTGATCATGAATCGTCGTTAGCAATACAGACATTGCAAGGTGCAAAAATATTATTAGTTGAAGATAATGAAATTAATCAAGAATTAGCAACAGAATTATTGACTAAAAATGGTATTGAAGTGGTGATCACCAATAACGGTCAAGAAGCAATAGATCGCCTTAATCATGAGCAGTTTGATGCTGTGTTAATGGATTGCCAAATGCCAGTAAAAGATGGTTACACCACCACACGTGAACTTCGTCAAGATTCACGATTTAGCAATTTACCTATTATAGCAATGACCGCAAATGTGATGGCTGGCGATCGTGAAAAAGCTATCGAATCAGGTATGAATGAACATATTGGTAAGCCGATCAATACCAGTGAATTATTCGTTAAATTGGCACAATGGGTGATGCTCAATAATCCTAACAATTCAAATAAAGTAAGAAGCTCACGCGACGATAAAGCCGCTTTATTATCAGGTAAAAATAAAAAGGCTGTCATCCCTGAACTTTACGGCATAGACACAAAAGCAGGCTTATCCATAGCGCAAAACAATCATAGCCTTTACCTGCGTGTACTCCTTAAATTTAAAGATAACTATTCAAACGCAATGGTGCCTATAGAAAACGCATTCGCCAACGAAAATTTTGCTGATATTGAACAAC
>TARA_R110000744_G_scaffold333035_2_pt1 | contig 17561 bp, 11 predicted proteins | sample TARA_R110000744 | Tara Oceans TARA_R110000744 (sample SAMEA4398083) | marine metagenome | biome: Polar Biome; feature: [DCM] deep chlorophyll maximum layer (ENVO:01000326); material: water (ENVO:00002006), including particulate matter (ENVO:01000060) such as... | depth 36 m | reverse complement strand
TGCTCTAGTGCAGTTTTTGCGACTTTATCGAACACGTAGGCGGGTGAGCCGTTAACCACTTCAACATTTTTCACCATGCCCGTACGATCAATATCGAACTTTAATACTACTGAACCTTCAATACTTTCTGCCGCAGCCTTAGTAGGATATTTTGGCTCAACTCTGTAAATAGGTTTTACCGAATTTTCCTGCTTTGGTGGCAGTCTTCGCATTTGATCTTTTCCAGACAGGTCTTCACGATATTGTTGTTCTGTCGCCTGACCTTGGTTTCCTGCAAAACTAACGCCTGATAGTAAACCTACCGAAACGGCTGCAATCACCGCTAGGGACAATTTTCTTACTTGGGTGTTGGCTTTAATTTGCTTGATACGTTCAAACATCATGTGTTTATCTCCATATTTTTTGAATGAAAGTTGCGCAAAGGCAATGTTGGGAGCGAATTCTGCTACCACCAATAACGCTTTGCTATACTCAATCCTGCTTGCAATTTGTTTGCGCGCCAGAACAATTTGGTCGCAGGACAATTCTTGATCTTGACGAAACTTAAAATAAGCTAGCCAAACCAAAGGGTGGAACCAAAATAGCGCAACAAAAAATAGCGCCAGTGTGTTCCAATAAATGTCATTGCGATCAAAATGACAAATTTCGTGTTCCAAAATTAACTTTTGCTGTGAGCGAGTAAAGCGGTTAGAAAAGTTTGCCGGAATAATAAGTTTTTGTTTGAACAGACCTAGTAGCATAGGGCTGTAGGCTATATCACTTCTATACGCTTTAAGTTTTTTTGGTAAAGGTAAAGCAAGTTCACTGGTGCTTAGTTTAGTGATGCTCAGTTGCTGACTAAAGCGAAAATGGCTTACAAGCCAGTAACCAATAATTAATAAAGCACCGGCTAACCATGTAATAAAAAGCCAACCTGGCTGAACACTAATAAATTGTTCTGAAGGTTTAACTAGATAGTGTTGTATTGCTAAATTTGGAGCCTGTGCGACTTTGTGCCATGGTATCGGTAACATATAAATAGCTAAAGCTACGGGAACTAAGCCCCATAAGGCATAAGTTAGCTTAGCACCGCAATGTTTTAAGATAAGCTTATGACTGATTAGCAGCAATACGAGCATTAGCGTTAATGGCCACAATAGCTCTAAAACAAGGTTAATCATCTTTCTGCTCCTTTTCCCAATCGGCAATAATGCTTTTAAGCGCATCGATATCGTCTTTTTTTAATCGACTTTGCTGAGCAAAACCTGTGACAAGCGGAGAAAGGTGACCCCGAAATAGTTTATCAACCAGGGTTTTACTTTGTTTTACTAGGTAACTTTCACGTTCAATTAACGGAGAATATAAATAGCTACGTTGTTGCTTTTGGTAGCTAATGGCTTGTTTTTTGACTAAGCGATTTAGCAGTGTTTTTACGGTTTTTTCATGCCATGGCTTGGTTTTATTTAGCTTGGCAATAATGTCATTTGCGCTTGCTGGATTGTGTTGCCAAAGCACATCTAATACTGAAAATTCGGCATCACTAATTTCTGGAACTGAGTTTGACATGGCCATTCCTCTTACTCTAAAGCTAAAATAAACATATTACACGTGTAATCGATGGCTTTATAATTACACTTGTAATCTATGTATGCAAGGTTTTTTATTTAAGCGCTTCTAGTACCTGTCGTTGAAGGTACAGGGGGGTATATAATTTTTAGTTTTAATTTTTACCATAAAAAAAGCTAATAACAGTAAAGTTATTAGCTTTTTTAGATTAGCTATAAATTAGCGCAAAGCACTGAAATTTTAAGGTACGAGTAAGATTAGTCTATGCTGACTTTTACCACATGTTTGCCAGTGAAACCACCTGCTAACTGAGTTTTCAGCGCTGTAGAAATATGCTCTGCATTAAATTCGATGAGATCAATTTCCGGTACTTTTAACTCATCTTTAGCTACACTTTCAAGCAGTAAATTACTCATAAAACTCATGCGCTGTTGTGCACATAAACTATTGGCTAGCCATGCACCAGCAAGCGATACAATGCTAATGTTAGGTGCCTTTCTAAACAGTAATTCTTGTTCAAATACAGGTAATGGTTTTAAACAAGCAATGCGACCACAAAAACGCATGAGTTCGATATTGCGGGCGGTAACTTCACCACCAATGGAGTCGAGTACCGCATCAAAACCTTGTGGTCCCAGTTCTCGGCGAATTTTCTGACAAAGGTTTTTATCTTGATAATCAAATACGGTGTCAGCCCCTAAAGACTTGACTAATTTATGATTTCGTTTCGCTGCAGTGGTAAATACATCGGCACCACGTTGTTTAGCAAATTGAATCGCAATTTGGCCTACTGCGCCAGCACCTGCTTCAATTAATAAAGTATCACCCTCCGTAATTTGTAATTTGTCGAGTGAAATCAATGCAGTCATACCAGCACAAGGTAGTGCTGCTGCCTGTTCTGGTTTGACACTTTCTGGCACAACAGATACGGCATAGTTAGGGACTTTGGCGTATTCACTGAGTACGCCTTGTTCACCCATACTCGCATGCCACATAACACGTGCGCCGATATTGGGATAAATACCTTTCGGCGCGTTAACGACTATACCAACAGCGTCTAAACCAAGCACATGTGGATATTGCCAATGACAAAACCCGGTTTTTGCATATTGTGCATCTAGAGGATTTAGGCCAACATACTCTACTTTTATTAAAAGTTCGTTTTCACTGCATTCAGGTACTTTTAGCTCAACATTATTTAACCGAATTGCTTCGTTAGCTTCGGGTAAAACAATGGCTCGCATAGTTTTAGGTACTTTGAGTGCTGGTAAAATATCTGTATTTGGCATTAATTTAACTCTATTTATTCGTATGATTTAAAGCATAGCTCCATTGCCCGTTAAACGACTGGTAGGCGTTTACTTTCGCAAGCATGGATGAAATGGTTAAATCAACTGCATTTTCTTGTGCTATTAAAACATCCTGACGTGCATCTAACAACTCTAAGTAAGGAATTTGCCCTTCTTGGTACATGGCTTCTGCTTGTAAAAATGCATTATTAGCAAACTGATAGCGCTCATCGGCAAAAAGTTTTTGCTGGGTCTGATTTACCAACAATTGCAGAGCTAGTTCGCTCTCACTGAGTGCCTTAAGCACGACTTGTTGGTAATCACTATAAGCGGCTTCACTTAAAAATTGTTGTGCATCTCGTTGTGCTAAAAGCGCAGGGTAACTGAGTATTGACCACTGAAGTTGCGGCGCTACTTGCCACTGCTGTTGTGTATCGCTAAAGCCTGTGCTGTTTATACTTAGAACGCCGGCAAATCCGCTCAAGCTTATGTCTGGTAATAATGCTTTGCTTGCTGAAACACTTAAGCTATTCGCTTGACTAAAGTCATAAATTGCACGGCTAATATCAGGTCTAAGGGCAATGGCGTTATTAGGTTCACTAAGCGTTACATTAAACTCATGCGCTAAAATAGCTTGTTCATCAGCTAACTTAACATCCTGTGCTAAACGGCCTGTAAGCACAGCTAAGGTCGATAAATCTCGAAACTTAGCGAATTTAATCGCCGGTATTAATGCTTGCTGCTGCCTAAGTTGGGCCATGGTTCTGTTTAAATCAAGATCGTTTGCTACGCCTTCATCAACACGCGCTTGCAATACATCAATGCCTTGCGTAAGCGCATCAATTTGCATGGCAATTATGTGCTGCTTTTCAACATTACCTTGATAGCTCACGAAACCTTTTACTACAGAAGATACGACTTCTATTTGTAATAAACGTACTTGTTCCGCTTGGCTCATGGCCGATGCATTTGCTGCATCAACCAAGGCGGTAATCCGTCCAAATAAATCTAATTGCCAATCCAGTGCTAAACTAGCGCTCGATTGACGATCAAAGTTAGAAATCACATCACTACGTTTTGCACCAATGCCAACACCACCTTGCGGTAAGTATTGCGCTTTTTGTTCGCCTAGTCGTGCTAATGCACTTTTCAACGTTAATTGGCTTGTTTGTAAATCGTAGTTATTGGCTAAAGCGCCTGCTACTAATTGGTTCAGCTGACTTGAATCAAGCTTTTTCCACCAATTTATTTCATCTTCACCGCTTAACTTACCACTTAACTCACTAGCAATATTGGCTTTAGCAACTAATTTGCTAACAAGGTTTTGCTCGTTAACTGTATCAACTTTACTCGCACAGCCTGATAAAAACGCAACGGCTAAAATCGCACTTGCGAAAAAGCTTGTTTTAAGCCTGTTTTGTCCTAATTTAGTCATGAGATATCTCCTGCGCTTTAGCTTTTTTACTTGTTACAAGCATATAAAATACTGGGGTAAATAATAAGCCAAATACGGTGACACCAATCATGCCAGAAAACACCGCATTGCCCATGGCGTGACGCATTTCTGCACCGGCACCGGTTGCTAACACTAAAGGCACTACACCAGCAGTAAAGGCAATAGAGGTCATTAAAATTGGGCGTAAACGCATACGACAAGCCTCGAGTATCGCTTCTAAATGCGACAAACCGTTATCGTGCCTATCTTTGGCAAATTCGACCATTAATATAGCGTTTTTCGAGGCTAAGGCCACCAGCACGATTAACGCGATTTGGGTAAATATGTTGTTGTCAGAGCCGACAAACCAAACCCCTAATAACGCGGAGAAAATAGTCATGGGCACGATTAATATAATCGCCAATGGCAAGCGCAAGCTTTCGTACTGCGCAGCAAGCACCATAAATACCAGTAACACGACTAATGGGAATATATAAACCATAGTATTACCTGCCAGCACTTGCTGGTACGTAACTTCTGTCCACTCATATTCAATACCGGCGGGTAATGTGTCAGCGAGAACTTTTTCAATGGCAACTTGTGCTTGGTCAGAGCTGAAACCAGGCGCAGGACTACCGTTTAGCTCTGCACTAGGGTATCCGTTGTAATGCATTACACGGTCGGGGCCAATGGCCGGTGTTACTGTTAATACTGAGCCTAATGGCACCATGTTACCGGCACGATTACGTACTTTTAAATTCAAAATTTGCTCTGGATCTAATCTAAAATCGGCATCAGCTTGGGCATTCACTTGATAAGTTCGACCAAACAAGTTGAAGTCGTTTACATACACTGAGCCTAAGTAAATCTGCAACGCGTCAAATACTTCATTTAACGGAATGCCTTGAATAAGTGCTTGCTCACGGTCAATATCAATATCCATTTGTGGCACTTGAATACGAAAACTTGAGTAAAGTCCCATTAATGCAGGATCTTTTTGCGCTTTACCAATAACAGCTTGTAAGCTATTAAATAAGGCTTCAAAGCCTTTATTAGCTCTGTCTTCAATTTGTAGTTTAAAGCCACCCGTAGTGCCTAAACCTTGAATTGGCGGCGGTGGAAATACCGCAACAAATGCCTCATCAATGGCACCAAAACGCTGGTTTAATTGCGCTGCTATAGCTTGAGCCGATAGGCTTGGATCGTTACGTTTATCGAAGCTATCAAGTGGCGTAAAGACAATACCGCTGTTAGGGCTGTTGGTAAAACCGTTCACCGATAAACCAGGAAACGCGACCGTGTGCGCTACACCCGGAACATCTAAAGCAATACGTTGCATTTGTGCCAATACATCTTGAGTACGGTCTAGACTTGCCGCATCAGGTAACTGGGCAATCGCGACTAAGTATTGTTTGTCTTGTTGTGGGATAAAGCCACCAGGTACCGTGTCAAATAACTTAATCGTGCCTCCAACTAATGCTATGTATGCCACCATAACAACAACAGTCATACGGATAAGTTTTTGTACTAGCTTTTCGTATCCTTTAGCACCACGATTAAATACGCGGTTGAATGGCTTAAACAACCAACGGCCGAATAACTTATTCAGTAAGCGGGTAAAGGCATCCGGTTTTGCATCATGCGGTTTTAATAATAATGCCGCTAACGCTGGCGATAACGTTAATGAGTTAAAGGCTGAAATAATGGTTGAGATAGTAATGGTCAGCGCAAATTGCTTATAAAATTGACCCGATAAGCCGGTAATAAAAGCGGTCGGAATAAATACGGCACACAGTACAAGTGCAATCGCAATAATAGGTCCGGTTACTTCAGTCATAGCAACGCGGGTTGCTTCAAGCGGTGATAAGCCTTTTTCGATGTTACGCTCAACATTTTCTACTACGACAATGGCGTCATCAACCACAATACCGATGGCGAGCACTAGGCCAAATAATGACAAGGTATTAATTGATACTCCTAACCATTGCATAACGGCAAAGGTACCAATAAGTGAAATAGGTACGGCAATTAATGGAATGATAGACGCACGCCATGTTTGCAAAAATACAATAACAACAATAACAACAAGCGCAATAGCCTCTAGTAACGTGGTGATAACCGCGTCAATAGAGCCACGTACGAATACTGTTGGGTCGTATACAATGTCGTATTCAACACCGGTAGGAAAATCTTTTGATAAGCGCGCCATGGTTTCACGTACTTGATCAGACAGTTCGATAGCATTTGAGCCCGGACGTTGGAAAATAGGCATAGCTAAAGCGGGTTGGTTATCAAGCTCAGCTCTAAGTGAGTATGAGTCTTGACCTAATTCAACACGAGCCACGTCAGATAAACGGGTTAACTGACCTTGGTCACCGACTTTAATAATAACTTGTTCAAATTCTTCAATGCTATTTAATCGACCTTTAACATTTAATAATATTTGAAATTGGCTGTCGTTAGAAATAGGTTGCGCACCTAAACTACCTGCAGCAACTTGTTGGTTTTGAGCACGTAAAGCCGTAACAACATCAGTCGCTGTAAGTCCACGTGATGCAAGTACATCTGGGTTTAACCACACTCGCATGGCATATTTACCACCGCCAAATAAGCGAATGTCGCCCACGCCCGGTAAACGTGCTATTTCATCTTTAATGTTTAAATCGGCATAGTTAGATAAATACGCGGTATCGTGCGTTTTTTCGGGTGAATATAAATGTACTACCATGGTTAAATCAGGTGATGACTTTTCGGCGACTACACCTAAACGCTGAACTTCTTCAGGTAAACGCGGTAATGCACTGTTTACACGGTTTTGTACTTGCACTTGTGCACGGTCTAAATCAGTACCTAATGCAAAGGTAACCGTTAAAGTCATGCGGCCATCACTGGTGGCTTGTGAAAACATATAAAGCATGTTTTCAGTGCCGTTAATCTCTTGCTCAAGTGGTGTGGCTACTGTTTGTGCAATAACAGTTGGGTTTGCGCCAGGATAACTAGCCGATACAACAACCGTAGGTGGTACAACTTCAGGGTATTCACTGATCGGTAATTGAAATAATGAAATACCACCACCGATCAAAATAATGAGCGACAGTACGGCCGCAAAAATAGGGCGTTGAATAAAAAAGTGAGAAAAATTCATGATCAGCTCTTAGTGTTTAGCGATAAGGCTTACATCGTCAGTTGAAGACAAAGTAAATGCGATATCGGTAGTATCAATGGTGACAGTTGTCGGGCTAATTGGCATGCCAGGTCCAACACGAGCAGGGCCGTTTACAGCGATAATGTCGCCTTTGTTTAAACCTGAGGTAATCGCACGTAACTTTCCGTAACGTTCACCAACTTCAACAAGCTTGTATTCCAAAACGTTGTTTTCACCGACCGTAAGTACAAAGCGATTTTTCAAGTCTGTACCTATGGCGCGTTCAGGAATAATAATTTGCTTCGTTATAGCGTTAGCAGCGAGTTTAATACGAGCAAATGATCCAGCACGTAATTGGTCGTTTACTTCAGTATGTTGCCCCTCAAAAATAGCACGAACTCTTAAGGTACCTGTTGACGCATTAATACGGTTATCAATAAAGTTAATGTAACCTTCATGCGTAAAGGTTTGTTGTCCTATTTTTTGCATAACGACTTGCTGCTTGCTAGCTGCTGTAACATCAGAAAATGAACTATTCCAAGTGCGCTCATCAATATCAAAATAGGCATACATTTCATGATTAGAAACGATTGACGTTAGTATGCTTTGACCCGCAAGTACGTTATTACCACGGGTGATATTTGCCCTTGAAATAACGCCATTTATAGGTGAACGTATAGCCGTAAATTCTAAATCAAGTTGTGCTGAAGTTAGCTGTGCTTGTAATGCTGCTAATTGTGCTTCACGTTGATGCAAAGTTGAGGTGCGAGCTTGTGCTTGTTCTGTCGATATAGCATTTCGTTCTGTTAAGCGTATGGCACGTTTGGCTTCACTTTTTGCTTGGTCTAATGCTGCATTTGCACTAAGAATTTGAGCTTCTAGGCTCGCAACTACGGCTGCAAAAGGGCGGTCATCAAGTTGAAATAATAAATCGCCTTGTTTTACGTTATCACCTTCTTTAAAAGCAATACGGTCAATAACACCAGATACGCGTGGCATTAACGCTACTTCTTCAGGAGACTCTAAACGGCTAGTATAAACATGCCAGTTTTGTACGGGTTTAACCAATACTTCAGCAACATCGATAGGTTGTAATGGTTGCGATGCTGCTTTTTGCTTAGGCTCTTCGGCACAGCCTGTTATAGCTAAACTAATGGTGATGAAAGCGGCAATAAAAATGTGTTTGTTCATAAAAGGTCTCGTTTTGCTCGAAATAATGGTCTTAAGGTTCATGACGTGCATGATACGGAACGAATGTGTGGATAAAAAGCATAGTTTTTTAATTTAATTAGTGCCAAAATGGCACCAATTAAATTATTAAAGAGTGGTTAATGGATACTACAAGTCGGTTATTAATGTTGTTAGATGTAGTCGAATTAGGATCCTTCTCCAGTGCTGCAGAAAGCAGAAACATTGACCGCTCGGTGATTTCAAAGCAAATAAGCCGTCTAGAAGACGATTTGGGCGTCAGGCTGCTAAATAGAACAACACGTTCTTTTTCGCTTACGGCTGCCGGCGCCGAAATGATAAAAAAATCTCGGGAGTTACGAGAGTTGCTTGGACATACCATCAGGTTAGCTGAAAATTATCATCAAGAACCACGAGGGGTGCTAAAAATAACCTCATCTACCATCATCGCGAAACGCTATTTACAGCCGGTAATTAATGACTTTCAGAAACGTTTCCCCCAGGTTGAAGTAGAGTTACGTGTGGATGATCGTGTTGTTGATATTGTTGCCGAAGGCTTTGATTTGGCTTTCCGTGTTGGCGAACCCAAAGACTCGACCTTAATCGCGCGAAAGCTAGCCCGTAATCGTCTGGTTATTCTTGCATCTCCCGAGTTTATTGATACCTATGGTTTACCTCAAACCATTGACGACCTCGCCTTACTACCTGCAGCAACCTATACCAGCAATACTTTACGAGTTACAAGCATCAGTTATTTAGATAAAAAAGGTGATAGAAGGGAAAAAATGATAAAAAGCGTATTTCGTGCCAATGATGGTGAGGTATTGTTATTAAAAGCACTATCAGGTACTGCTTTTGTTGTGATGCCAGCATTTATTATTGGTAATGAAGTTATTGATGGACAATTGGAACTACTGCTAACCGACCTAAAGTTGTCAGATTTCAGTGCCATGTATGCGATATATCCACATCGGGACTTGCCAGTGAGAACACGATTATTCTTTGATGCTGTTCAAGAATATATTGGTAAAGAAAGACCCATTTGGGAAAGTAATATTCCAAACTTTGAGCATTTATATCAAGGTTGATGAAAGTAGAGTAAACCCTACCTAGTAAATATCTTATGAATAAATCTTTTATAAAACTCACATTTAAATTTCTTTATTTAAATAAAAAATAAAAAATAAAAATATGTTAAATACCGCATTTGTATAAATGCTGACTCCTGTTAGTCAACAGATGGAGCAATATTTTTCGTTAAAGTGATTCAATTTTTATTGAATATTATCGACTAATAATCATTTGAGGTTGGTGGTTTATTGTGCAAGTATGGCGAGGTAAGTAAAGTTTAACGTATGATAAAAATAATAGAAGTTAAAGGGAGTTTATTTTGAATTATTCAATAAAAAATACAATAAAGCCTATTTCAATCATAGGGTTAATTTCAGTATTATCCGCATGTGGGGGCGGTGAACATACCTATATAGGAACACCAGAACCCGAAATTCCTACGCCAATCGCACCACCAGTAGTCGCTACACCTGTGCCATCATTTGATGAGGACGGAGTATTATCGGCAAATATTCGTTGGACAGATTATGGTGTGCCTCATATTAAGGCCGACAATCTAGAAAGTATGTCCTATGGTGTTGGCTATGCTTTCGCTAAAGATAATATCTGTGTGCTAGCCGACCAAATTATCAAATATAATTCACAGCGAGCAAAATATTATGGCCCAGACTTGGTGCCTGCCTCGGGTGATTCTGAACATTTAATTAATGACTTTGGCTTTTTAACACTGGGCATAAGAGCGCATGCAGAACAAAATATAAATGCACTTTCAGCTAATAGCCAAGCGTTATTATCTGGTTATGCTCAAGGCTATAATAAATACTTAGCCGATACCGGGATTGCTAATATAGACGCTGCATGTGCCAACATGCCTTGGGTTCAGCCGATCAGCAATATTGACATGATGACATACTCGCTTGGTATCGCTTTGTTGCCAGGGGCTGCAAATTTTCTTGGTCCAATGTTTTTAGCTGCTCCTCCAGGAGAAAGCTTCGCACCTTATGCGCAAAATGTTGCGGCTAATAATTATGTTGTTAATTCCAAGCCTGTTATTACACTGCCTGAAAAAAATCCAAGTGATTTAGGATCAAACGGCTGGGGCTTAGGTAAAGATAAAACAGAAAACGGCAAAGGTATGGTGTTGGCAAACCCACACTTCCCACATACAGGTAATTTACGTTTTTGGCAGTTTCATATCACTATCCCTGATCATTTAAATGTGATGGGTGGTTCGCTTACCGGTGTTCCTGGCGTGGTAAATATTGGCTTTAATGAAAACGTTGCTTGGACACATACCTTTTCATCGGCAGAACACTTCGTGGTTTATCAGTTAACATTGAACCCGAACGATGCTGCGCAAATGTCGCAAGTTATAGATGGAACAAATCGTTTAATCACCAGTAAAGAAATTTCCATCGATGTTGCTGTTGCACCTGGCCAAACCATTAAGTTATCGAAAATGACTTATGCTACTCATCATGGTCCTATGGTGGTGGTACCAGGAAGTTTTGAATGGGGCCCCGGTGGTAATGCTTTTGCTATTAAAGACGCTAATTTGGGTAATGTCGACATCATTGATCATTGGTTAGCGATGAATTTAGCCGGTAATATTGCTGAATTCAAACAAGCCTTTAAAGACTTCGACGGCGTAATTTTTAACAATACAATGTCGGCGGACAGCGAAGGTAATGTTTTCTATATTGATGATTCAACGGTACCCAACTTAACTGCTACAGCAATTAATGAAATGACCACGAACCCTTTGCTTGTTGGTGCTAAACAAGCCGCTGGTTTTACTATTTTACCGGGATTTTTATCCGCATTTGATTTTGATCGTGCTGTTCCTTATGAAAATGCACCACAATATTCCGGTACTGATTATGTGCAAAACTCAAATGACAGTTATTGGCTTACCAATATTAATGCGCCAATAATCGGCGTTTCTCCTTTATATGGTGCTGTTGATAACCCACAGTCATTGCGCTCACGTATGGCACACAAGTTATTAGAGGATGCTGCTGGCAGTGATGGTTTATTTAATCCTACAGAGGTTGAACAAGCCTTATTCAGTAATCGAAATTATCTTGCTGAAAATATACTGACAGAGCTATTAGCTATATGCCAAGCGCAAGGTAGCACAGCAGTAACTGTTGGTGCTGAGAATGTCGATATAAGCGCAGGTTGCACAGCTTTGTCGTTATGGGATGGCACTATGAATAAAGATAGTAGTTCAGCGCATTTATTTAGAGAGTTTGCTTTTCTATTCGATAAAAACCCACAATGGCTTAATAACTTCAATGTTGAAAACGCAACAAGCACTCCGAATGGCTTAATGAATAACAACACAACGTTAGAGCAATTTGCACAAGCTATTCTCAATGTTGAATCAGCGGGCTTAGCTTTAGATGCAACATTGGGCTCAGTGCAGTTTGTTGAACGAAGTTTACCTGATGGTAGTGCAACTGGCGTTAAAATACCTTGGGCTGGCGCGCACAATATTGAAGGCGGTTTTAATGTCTTTAGTACGAGAACAGGTAATGATGGCTCATTGGTTCCTCGTCATGTTTATCCTGCACAAAATAGCGACTCTATTTTGAGTGCTGAAGGTCATGGTTATCATATTAATTACGGCAGCAGCTGGATGACGGTAGTCAACTTTACTGATGAAGGCCCCGTAGCTAGAGGTTTATTGAGTTACTCACAGTCGTCAGAATACGGCAGTGACCATAACTTAGATCAAAGCTTACTCTACTCACAACAGCCGCAACTTAGACCTTTACGTTTTACTGAAGCGGACATTGAAGCTAATAAAGTGACGGAAATGACGATAAGCTCTGCTCCAGAATAATACTTTTACATCGTGATCAAAAAAGCCCGCATAACTTAAAAGTTATACGGGCTTTTTATTCGTGATAGTTTGAGAAGTATTAACTTGCGATTGAAGCAAGTTCGAGGGTGACTTGGTCTAAGCCCAAATCAGATATTCTACGATTTAATTCAGATTGTTTGCTGCTAATTAACGATATACCTTCAACAATCATATCGTAAGCCTTCCATTCTTGCGATTGTGTGTCTTTGCGCATTTGAAAAGTAATTTTTATATCTGGCTTACCTGAATCGATAATTTTAACATCAACAGAAGCCGATTTTGCATTGTCTTTTAACTTAGCTTCCGGCTCAAATAATACTTTTTGGTTGCTGTACTGTGTTAACGCATTCGCGTAAGTACGAACCAAGTATGAGCGCATGGCGCTAATAAAGTTTACGCGTTGCTCTTTTGTTGTATTTCGTAAGTGTTTTCCTAGAATTTTAAAGGCTGCATATTGGTAATCAACCGATGGCATTAATTCTTCTTCAACAATATCTCGCATTAGATCAGGGAATTTTTTTAAAGCATCTTGATTATTAGCAATTTTAGTGAATAGGTTATTACCTGTTACTTCTATTACTTGATAGGGCGAAACCGCTGGCGTAGTCTCAGCTGCGATACTGCTTTGTATAAAGTTAGTGAGTAATACAAACAGTACTAAGAGCTTTTTCATGATGGTCCTTGGGAAATACAGTTAAATTAAAGTGATTCAGAATTGTGGCTATTATACATACCGACCGCTCGGTCTGTAAATAGCATTTAGGATTAAGATAGTCGATAAAGTGTTAAGAATTGTTATCTATACGTGGAGTTAATTTTAACTTAGCGTTTTAATTGTCGCATGTAACGACAAAGCTCTTTAATGACTTTGACAAATAACTCTTTGTTTAATGAGCTTTTACTTAAACTTGAAGAGCCATGAAATGTTGATACAATAAAGTAAGCAACCTGACTAAAATCAAGGTTTGGCTGTAATTGCTGGCTAACACGTGACAAGTTGGTGGCAATTAATAAATTTAATTGCTGTTGCATCGCAAGTATTCTAATTCGAAAGCCTTCATCCACGCCAGACATCTCCTGACAGAGATTGTTTAAAGGACATCCGCAAACCAGCTCGTCGCAACTCATGTTCTTAGACATCGCACTGAAAAATTCGCACAAACCTTCTATGGGATCATCAGCTTCTACAGTAGGCTGCCAAAGTGCAATAAAAGCAGGAGCATAAACTTCTTCAAATACCGCGTAACCAAGTTCCATTTTATTATCAAAGTGATGATATAAAGCCCCTTTTGATATTTCACAGCGCGCTAAAATACAAGATAAGCTGGTTGCGGTGAAACCTTTTCTATGGATTTCATCGGCGCTAACTTCTAATATCTTTTGACGAGTTTGCTCTGAGTCTCTCATGAGGATACCTTAAAACACCTTAGTAACAGAATAGCGCTAGTTTAACCGACCGGTAGGTCGGTTGCAAAGCTAAAGTATGAACAAAGTGTATAAAAATTGTTACCAAGGTATTGGCTTATTAAAACTAAAGTACTGTTTTATGTTGTGCTCAGTTTAATTAATTTTCCGATGGGAGCATCCAACGATGATGGAGGCATAGTGAACCATTGCGGACCATTTTTGGTCATATAAATACAGTCTTCTAGGCGTACGCCAAACTCACCTTGAATATAAATGCCGGGCTCATTCGAAAAACACATGCCTGGTTTTAATATGGCAGTTTCACCATGGACAAAGTTTACGCTCTCATGTCCTTCCATGCCAATACCGTGTCCGGTTCGATGCGATAATCCAGGCAATTTGTAGCCTGGGCCAAAACCTTTACTTTGATAAAATTCACGTACAGCATCGTCAACTAAACCCGCTTGTGTGCCAATTTTTGCTTGTTCAAAAGCTATTTCTTGGCCTTGTCTAACGGTTTGCCAAACATCACGTTGACGCTTGTTTGGCTCTCCAAAGACAAAAGTTCGGCTGATATCAGATTGATAACCATGAACATTACATCCGCAATCCATTAAGACAACTGAGCCTTCGGTTAATGTCTGCTTTTGTTTGGTGCCGTGCGGATAAGCACTGGCTTGATTAAAAAGCGCCATATTCCATGCACCTTTGCCCCCTAACTGTCCTTGGGCTGTGTGCATTAAGGACTTTACATCACTTTGACTCATACCTGCTTCTAGTTTTGAAAAAACATCTGCATAGGCAAGTAAAGTGACTTCGTTCGCTTTGTGCATTAACTCAAGTTCGTGTTGGCTTTTATACATTCGACAGCCACGAGTTACTGGCTCGGCACTGACATGTTGCATGTTAGCAAGCTGTGCCATAATACCGCTCATAACGAAATACCGTACAGAGTTTTCAAAGGCTACTTTACCCTTATCCAAGCCTGCATCTTTTAATATTTTCTGGATTAATATGAACGGACTTTCGTGCTCTTGCCAAACACGAATATCATCACCCACCGCTAAACTTTCACGCACGCTAGGCTCTTCAAAAAAAGGGCAAACAACAGAAACTTTACCTTCACGTGGAATAATAACAGCAGTTAAGCGCTCACTTCGCCACCATTGTATTCCTGAGAAATAGTCCATTGCAGCACCGGGTTCAAGGATCAATGCTGAGATATCAAGTTGGTGCATTAATTTTTGTGCATGGCTAATGCGATCGAGTCGCTCGTTTTTACTAATACCTTTGACTGTATTTGTTATTGTTTTCAGTGTTGATGATTGGTTTTTATTTGTATTAGCTTGAACATTGGAAGCTGCAGCAAGGCTAGAAGATGTAAGTGTTTGCCCTGCAATTGTCATAGTGGCAACACTTGCAGCACTGGCTTTTAAAAAAGTTCTTTTGTTAATGTTCATATTGTTTCCTGTCTGGCGTCAAAGTGCTGCCTCGGTAGAGCAGTCAGATTTATAACTTTACGCTAGCGTTTATTTTCTTAATGGGCAAGCTGTTACCGATAAATAGCCACTTTCATGGGTTGTATGAAGTTAATTAAAAATTTGCATGGTTGATAGCATGCATTCATCTGTGTTGAAGGTGGTGATATGTATTATATTTTGGAGTTCCAAATATGGTAAAATTGCGACACCTATTAGAAACGTAAATTATTTCGATGTTGGCGTAAATCATCCCGAAATATAGCGTACTCGAGTAAAATTATTTTATGGCAAAACCTAATAAAAAGGGCCCAACTAAAACAGTCGATATTTTTTGTGCTAGTTGTAATTGCTTATTATTTAAATATCGAAAGGGCGGCAAAGGTGCATTAGTCAAAAGTTTTAAAGCACGGATAAGTCAAGACTACACGCTTGAGTCTTGTATTTGCCCAAAGTGCCAAAAACCGTTTGCGCGTGAGACTTTGATTCGCGGTTTGCCAGCTTATAAGTTTATTGGAGGCAAGGTGTGGTTTAAATAGCCGTAATTATTTATTTTTTATATTTTGTAAAAATGTCTCCCTTTTCAAACAAAGCTTTATCAAGTTATATATTGCTATGCTTTTTAATCCTATTTCAAAGCAATTTGATTCATATGTTTCATTCAGTCACAGCTAAAAATGACATCGCTAATAAGAAAAATAGCAAATTTACCTATAGTTTATTCCTAGTAGATAAACGTTTAGGTCATAAATCGTAATTTAATCTTTACATCTTATGTTATTCATTAATATTTTTATATACCTAAGTTAATGGTTTTTTAAATATATAAATCAATTAATTAAAGTCCACTTCCTGTAAGAGAAATATGCGTTTTTGAAGTTAAACTTCGTTTTTTAGTCATCGCTATTTTTTATTTCTATTTATTAAAAAATTTTTATTATTTTTTTTTACTTTTCAAATTTTTGACCTAGGCTTTATTTATACGTTGAGCAATTTTTGATGTCTCTAAAGCTGTTTCAAAATGCAGGTGGTCAATAAATATGGATGTTTTTTTTAAAAAAGTACTAAGAGTTTTTCGTTTTATTCTAGTTTTTCAACTGTTGATTACATCATTCTATGTAAAATCAATTGAAACTTGTGAATCGGTTTTTGTAGCAAGTAGCGGTGTGGCTACAATTAGCACTTCAGATGCAGAGTTGCTCAATTTTATCACCAGTGGGCTGCTAGGATTAAATGTAAAGCTTTCAGTTGCCGATACCGAATATAGTAGTTTGCTAAGTGCTGGAATAGATTTAGAAAGTTATCTCGATACATTGGCGATTGGTCTAAGTGTCGCTAATAAATCTGATGCTGTTGCTGCCAATATAACCCTCACGCAAGCAATCGATGCTGCGATTACCGTATTGCAAAGTCAAGGTGGTAACACGGTTGCCATTGCCACACTGGAAGATATTAAACTTGCGGTGCCTGCCAATACTTTTTCATTACTCGATGTTATTAATTTAAATGTTGAAGATAGCGCGGTATTGTCGACAACAGTCAATGTTCTCGATTTTCATATGCTTATTCTACAGGCATTTAATCATCAAAATGCCATTAGTGCACAAGACATTTCTTTAAATTTATCCGCACTTGGGCTTGATGGCACTTTTGGTGGTTTGGCTGTTTCTCTTAGTGATATATCTGCCGCTATTATCGCTGTTGAAGGGCCAAAATTAGTCAGCGGAACTGTTGGTACAGCATTTACTACTTCATCTATCAGACTGAAGATATTCGCTGATCTTGTAGACGTAGCTGCAGCTCCTTTATCTTTAGGCTTAGCAAATGTTGCCGTAAATCTTACTGACTTTGAATTGTATGCCGATGTTTCAAGAGCCAATGGCACAGTTGAACAGCTGTCATACTTAACGCAAACTTTACGCTTAAATGTAACGCCAGGAGTTGCAAGTTTATACTTAGGTCAAATTAGTGCTGTCGATTTTAATGATAGGAGCTTAACCAGTGATATTGATTATGCAACCGAAGTCGCACCAGTAGTTATAGGTAGTATTAATATTGACTTAGGTCTTGCTAATGAAACTATAGCATTAGAAGCCCGTGCTAATGCGAATGTTAATGGGGCTCTAGAAAGCCT
>TARA_R110000744_G_scaffold2238_9_pt1 | contig 17563 bp, 12 predicted proteins | sample TARA_R110000744 | Tara Oceans TARA_R110000744 (sample SAMEA4398083) | marine metagenome | biome: Polar Biome; feature: [DCM] deep chlorophyll maximum layer (ENVO:01000326); material: water (ENVO:00002006), including particulate matter (ENVO:01000060) such as... | depth 36 m | reverse complement strand
ACAGCGTTTACATCAATTATTTGACCAGCACGGATACTCAGAGGCAATCATATTTGGTCACGCGCTTGCGGGTAATTTACATTTTGTATTCACCCAAGCATTTGATGAACCCAGCGAAATACAGCGCTACGATGAATTTATGCAAGCGGTCGCTCAGCTTGTAGCGGTAGAATTTAAGGGTTCGCTTAAAGCAGAGCATGGTACGGGCCGAAACATGGCTCCCTTTGTTGAATTAGAGTGGGGGAGTGTAGCCTACAGTGTGATGACAAAACTCAAAGAGATCATTGACCCAACGGGGATTTTGAACCCGGGTGTGATACTCAATGCGGATACACAAAGTCACATCAAAAACCTTAAACTTCTGCCAAAAGCAAACGAAATAGTCGATAAATGCATTGAATGTGGTTTTTGCGAGGCTGTTTGCCCTTCACAAGATTTAAGTTTTACCCCAAGACAACGCATCGCGATTTGGCGGCGGATACAACAATTGCGTGAAGCAGAGATAGTGAACGACAGTGAAACCCAGGAACTGCATCAGCTAGAGACAGACTTTGAGTATATGGGTATTGATACCTGCGCGGCTACTGGTTTGTGTGCTCAGCGCTGCCCTGTGGGAATTAATACAGGTGATTTAATTAGGCAACTGCGTAGTGAAAATCAAACGAACGTTGGCGAAATAATCGCTAAATTCAGTGCAGAACATTTCTCGCTGGTCAGCAAGTCTGCGGGGGTTGGCTTTGCGCTCTCAAGCAGTGCCACCAAATTGCTAGGGAATGCATTAACTGACCAAATAGGTGCGAAAATGCACCAGTTGTCAGCGAAAAAAATGCCCTTGTGGCAAAGTCAATGGCCGAGTAAAGGTAAGAAAGTAACCATCGACGGTGCACTTAAAACGAAAAAAGTCATTTATTTTGCGAGCTGTGCTAGTCGCAACATGGGGGCCGCTGCTTCAGATAATGAAAAGCGCTCTACGTATGACGCAGCCCGTTCTATTTTTAACAAGGCAGGTTATCAGGTCATGTTGCCTGATAAGCTTGATGAGTTGTGTTGTGGCATGCCTTTTAGCAGTAAAGGTTTCCCAGATTTGGCCCAACAAAAGGGCGTGCAATTAGCTCAGCAATTAAGGGACATTAGCAGCGAGGGGGAAATACCTATTGTGTTTGACACTAGCCCTTGCAAACAACAAGTCCAGGAACTGAAAAATGTAGAGGGGTTGCAGATTTTCGAGACTAGTGAGTTTATGGTGAAGCACGTGATTGCTGATTTAACGATTACCGCGCAAGTCGAGCCGGTCGCGCTGCACGTTACCTGTAGCAGCCGAAAAATGGGCCTTGCGCCATATTTACAGGCGCTAGCAAGTGCCTGTAGTAAAACGGTGATAGAGCCCCAAGGGATTGAATGTTGCGGCTTCGCGGGAGATAAAGGGATGTTTGTTCCTGAGCTAAACGCCAGCGCGCTGCGCCATTTGAAAGCGCAAATACCTGTCGGGTGTAATGTGGGATACAGTAATAGTCGCACGTGCGAGATAGGGCTAAGTCAGCACAGCGGTATTCCTTATCACTCGCTACTACTGTTACTTGATGATGTGAGTCAGCAAAAGAACGCACAGGCCATTGCATAAGCCATCGTTAAAAGGGAGAAAGTCACATGGATATTAGCCAGAGCCAGCTCACACAGGCGGTGCAAGAGGGGATCCTGAGTCGTGAACAAGCGGAGAAATTAAGTCTATTCGTTGACGGTTTACCGAGCACCACTGCAAAGTTTGATTTTACCCATGTTCTGTATTACTTCGGTGGCTTAGTGGCCATAGGAGCAATGACGCTTTTTATGACCTTAGGCTGGGAGTCATTTGGTGGTTGGGGCATTGTTATATTGTGTGCGGTATACGCCATAGCAGGAATAATGTTAGCCAACCGTCTAGCAAAGAAAGGCTTACCCATTGTTGCAGGCATATGTGCCACCTTTGTAGTGTCACTTACTCCCTTGGCTATTTTCGGTTTGCAGCACGCGCTAGGTGTTTGGCCCGGTGACGATAGCTACCGTGAATATCATCGCTATGTTCAGTGGCACTGGCTCTACATGGAACTAGGGACACTCGCTGTAGGCGTAATATTAGCCAAAAACTATAAATATCCATTTTTACTTATGCCCATTGCACTCACGCTGTGGTACTTATCGATGGATCTCGCCGTCATGCTTTCAGGAGATTATCCTGAGTTCGAATTACGTGCATTGGTTTCTATGTACATGGGTTTACTCATTTTAGGCCTAGCATTTTGGGTAGATATTCGTTCCCGTCTTTCACTAGATTACGCATTTTGGTTATACCTGTTTGGCACTATCGCTTTTTGGTGTGGCTTGTCTATGCAACACTCTGACAGTGAGTGGTCTAAGTTTGCTTACTGTTGTATCAATCTGTCTATGATGAGGTTTGGCATTGTGTTGGTACGCAGAGTCTTGGTTATTTTTGGCGCCCTCGGCGTGTGTGGTTATGTGGGATACTTGGCTTATGACGTGTTTAAAGACAGCTGGCTTTTTCCTATTATGCTCACCTTACTAGGTGCGTTTATTGTTTATCTGGGGATCCTTTGGCAAAAGCACGAACAAAAACTAACTTATCAGCTACGCACTCGATTACCCAAAACATTACAAGAGCTGCTAGAAAATAAATAACGTCAAGGTAAAAGGCGAAGATAAAGCAAGACCATTGGTCTTGGTGCACGTGTCTGCTTATATATATTCTCTCAATACCTGTAACAGGATCAGAAAATGTGAGCCAGGCATTGGCTTTTCAAAGGGCTAGCGCTCTGATTATTTTCGCGGGGTGAATATCGTGCAATCAGCGTTTCTCGCTACCCTAAACTGTTCATTAATTGCTAGCTATATCTTATAACGCTGCGCTTTATTTACTATCGCTGTACATTGTTTATTAATACTCTGCAAAAGCTTTCAATGCTTGGCGAAATCGAGGCCGAATCGAAAGACCCTGAAATAATAAGGCCAATTTTTGTTGTTGATGCCCTCGGCGTGCTTGTTTATTAACGCTAGGGATTCTTTGCAAACCACGCGTTTACTCTTGCGTCATTAGGCACGTATTGCGCCGACACTTTGGCGTTTCTAAGCTCAAATGCGAAACATGTAGTGTTTTACTTTACCTCTGAACAGCGCTTCTCTCTCAATTCTCTTAATACAACCAAATCTCATTTCTTTACAAATCTCTATTTAATACGTGATTAACAATATTTAACCCTGAACATATTATCTTAAAATGATATCCATGCTGCTTTTATCGATTGTGATATAACCAAAATAGAAAAAAATGACAATTATCCCTAGTTTTAGTTCAATAAACAGTTGTCACAAACCTTATAACGATGTAAATTGATAATCGTTCTCATTTAGATTGTTGTTAGGGTGTTGCTGTGATTGATTTGCTCGTAAATGGTGGAGTAGTGGTGTGGCTTTTGATCAGCTTGTCTGTGGTTGCGTTGACGGTTGGTGTATTTAAAGCTTGGCAGTTTTATAGCACGCGCCCAAGACCCGCTGATGCAATTGAACAAGCATTCGGCTTTTTACAACACGGTAAACACGCTCAAGCATTGTTATTGGTTAATGGTCAACGGAACTATCGTGCTGCTCTTATTAGTAGTACGGTGCAGTTAATCGATAAATCCTCATTGGCATTAGACGACATCAAAGATGAAATCTACCGTCAAGCGCAACTTGCCATCGCTCAGCTCAACAGTTACTTACGTGTACTAGAAGTGATTGCCACATTAGCCCCACTTATGGGACTGTTTGGTACGGTTATCGGCATGATAGAAGCGTTCAAAGCTATGGAGTCTGCCGGTGCTCAGGTGAATCCTGCAGTGCTTTCTGGGGGGATCTGGCAGGCACTCTTAACGACAGCGGTTGGTTTAGCGGTGGCTATTCCAGTCTCTATGCTTAATAGCTACTTTGAACGTAAAGCCGAAGTAGAGGCACAAGCAATTCAAAATGACCTACAACGTGTGTTCACTATTTACGCTAGTGCTAACAGCCTTGCAATGAGCAGCAATAACACGTCTAGCTCAAAGCAATCGTCCACTAAACCAAAACCCACAAGTCATCAAGGCGCAGAGTAGTTACTATGTCGAGCCTGCTATTGCCGCAACGACGTAAACAAAGTATCAGCCTGACTGCACTGATTGATGTGGTGTTTATTCTTCTGATGTTCTTCATGTTGACCTCGTCTTTCACCAAGTTCAGTGCTGTGGAAATGCAATCGAGCTTGGCGGCCAGTGTGTTGTCTGACAGCAAACCACAGCTATTACGTTTAAGCGTAGATGGTCAGTTATCTTATGCTCAAGTTGCACTTGGCGATAGCGCAGCGCTAACAGATGTAGCACTCTCAAGTGAGTTTGACGCGAGTATGCCAACCGTGTTGCAGCCAGCAGCTGAGACGCAAGTGCAAGTGATTGTTGATGCGCTTTCACGCATGAAGGTATTAGGTTTTACCCAAGTTACTTTGGGTAAGTTACGCCCTCAGGCTAACGCGATAGCGGGGCAACAATGAGCCTATTCAATCAAGCGCAACGCCCAAGACGTAAAGCGAATAGCGACGATAACCTTATCCCGTTGATTAACATCGTTTTTCTGTTACTTATTTTCTTTATGATTGCAGGGAAAATTGAGCAAATTCAGGATGCAGGATTAACCCTGCCAGAGAATAGCCAAACCAAACCGGCTATTGCACAACCAATAACCTTACAGCTATCGAAAGACAATGAGATCCACCTCAATAATGAGGTTGTCAGCGTTGATGCATTGCCAGAAGCGTTGAGCACACTATTACAAGAGCATCCAGCCAATATTGCTGTGCGTGCCGACAAGCGAGTGACGTATCAAGATTTAGACAAAGTGTTAGTTATATTGCGCGCTGCAGGGTTTAGCACCATCAACTTATTCACCCTAACGACAGAGTCAAGTTGATGCGTGCTGCTAAACAACACAGTGAACAAAGGCTTGCAGCGAGTCAGATAGATGGCCATGCATCCCTCATTTCAACTAGTTTTCAACCCGTTAGTTACAAACGCCAATGGTTAATCGCGATTGCCGTAGCCGCCGCATTGCACGCAGGTTTGTTTGCAGCACTTTCGATTAAATCTGAAGAAGTGAGAGGCACTGCCATCGGCGAAGGTCAAGACGGTATCGAAGTGGGCCTTGGTATGCTAGGTGCCTATCAAGATCAAGAATTGGTTGAGTCACAGCAGATGGAAGAAACGGTCGAACCCGTTGTGAAACCTAAGCCTGAACCTAAGCCAGAGTCAAAACCTAAGCCAAAGCTCCAACCAGAACCTGAGCCGAAAGTAGAGCCAGTCGTTGAAGAGGTGGCACCTGTTGCAGAATCAATAGCTGTACCCGTTGTTGAACAAGCATCAGCGCAAAACGCGATACAAAAAGTGGAAGAACTGAAAGAGCCGAAAGAACAGTTACCCGAGCCTGACGTAAAGGAGCCAACACTCACGCAGCCCCAGCCTGAGCAACAGGACGTAGCGGTTAGCAATGATGCGGCAGAAAAGGTGCAGTCTGACGACAGCGCCCCCGCACCTGCTGCTCAAAAAGCCACGAATCGTGGTACCGGCAGTGCTAGCTCAACACGCTCCGGCGGTCGCGCCGGTAATGCCAACGACTTCTACGCACAGTTGCAGGCGCATTTACGTCAATACAAAACCTATCCCAGAGAATTAAAAAAGCAAAAAATTGAAGGCGTGGTGCAGTTGCAATTCACCATCGATCACGATGGTTATGTATTGGCTTCTAGCATCAAAGAAAGCTCAGGCTCAGCTGAACTGGATAAGGCTGCACTTGATATGTTGCAAAAGGCCAATCCCTTGCCACTTGTACCCGATTCAATCAAACGAGAAAAGATCACGTTAGTGATCCCCATCGAATATTCATTAATCACCAACTCAGCATTTAAGGATTAGTTACCAATGAGTAGAACAAAAACGTGTCAAATAGCGCCATTGAGTCTTCGCTCACCCAAGGTTAACACTAATAAAACCTTGTTAGCATTAAGCGTACCCGGCATGTTATTGAGCCCATTTGCTATGGCTCAAGAAGACGAACCCATTGTATTGGACACCATGCAAATTGAAGAGCGCACCGTTGATACCAACCCTTACGCACAAGCGGGTGCACCATATAAAGCTCAGGTTTCAGGCGACTCACGCCATGTAAAAGAATTGGCCGATACACCGCAAACGATCAGCGTACTGACACAAACTCAAATTCAAGAATCTGGTAGAACCGACTTAAAAGACATTTTGGCGGCACAGCCTGGTATTACCTTGGGTACAGGCGAAAACGGAAATGCGTTCGGTGACCGTTACATTATCCGTGGCCACGAAGCACGCAGTGACGTGTTTGTTGATGGTTTACGTGACCCAGGTATGACAACACGTGAAAGCTTTGCAACTGAGCAAGTTGAAATCACGAAAGGCCCAAGCTCTACCTTTGCTGGGCGTGGTTCAACAGGTGGTGCGGTTAACAGCATTACTAAGCAAGCGAGCACAGAATATGACTTCTCTAAGCTTGAAGCTGGTTTAGGAACTGACGATTACCGCCGTATTGCACTTGATAGCAACAAACGCATCAATGACGACCTAGCGGTCCGTGCCAATATCTTGCACTCGTACAAAGAAATTCCCGATCGTGGTCCTGCTGATCAAAAGCGTAATGGTCTTGCCCTTTCTGTTGATTACAAAGCAACAGACAAGTTAAAACTTACCGCTGATTACTACTACTTAAAAGCAGAAGATACCCCTGACTTGGGTACTTATATTGTGGCAGGCGGTGGTAAGCCAGTCGCAGATTTACCTGTGTACACTCAAGACGGCCAAGACTTTCTAGAATCTGAAATCAATACCTTCACCTTGCGTGCTCAATATGAAATTGACAGCAATACCCGTGTTGAGAACCTAATGCGTTACGGCACCACTGATAACGGTTATGTCACCACAGGTGCCCGCGGTACCAACCGCGATGCTACAGACCTAGATGCGCCAGGTGCTGAAACAATCGGTTTGAGTACGCACCAAGGCTGGCAAGAAGTGGATTACTTCGCTGACCAGCTAAATGTGTATTTGACCCGTGAGTTAGGCGGCTTGAAACACAACTTTGTAGTCAGTGCTGAATACAGCGCCCTTGACGTTGATAACGGCGTTTACAATGTCATCAATACGGGTGATACCAACTGTATTACAGCTGGTCGTCGTGGTGCATCAGCTGGTTTCTGTATTATCGATGCTAGCGGTAACTACATTGATAACATCAACAGTGTTATGGGCCGTAGCATTGAAAAAGGTGCTCAGGACTCTGATTACTCAATCGATACTGTGTCTGTTTCATTGATGGACACCATTGACATTAACGATTTTTGGTCCGTCTTTGCTGGTGTACGTGCCGATAGCTTCGACTACGACAACGTCGTAACCAGTGGCGGCGTTGATACAGCTTATGATTACTCTGACACGCTGTGGAACGGTCACGTTGGCGTGGTGTATAACATCAACGAAGACGCAAACGTTTACCTTACCTACAGCACATCAAGCAACATTAACGGTGGCGAGTCTGACTTGGGCGGTAACTGTGGCTACGGCGGTATCTGTGGTGATCCTCAACAAGTAACAGACAGTAAGCCAGAAGACACCGAAAACTTCGAATTAGGTACAAAATGGAACGTTTATAACGACAAGTTGCTACTAACCGCAGCTATCTTCCAAATCACAAAAGATGACGTAATGGAAAGCATCGGTGAAGATGACTACGCCAGTATCGGTACGCTAAACACGGGTAAAAACCGCGTTAAAGGTGCTGAATTCTCTGTAGTAGGTAACATCACCGAAGACTTAAGCACCCAGTTTGGTGTGACGTTTATGGATGCCGAAGTGCTTGAGTCGTTCGACACCGATAGCGTAGGCCGTACCTTAAGTAATTTTGCTGATAACAGTGCGTTTTGGCAGTTACGTTATCAAGCAAGCGATGCGTTTTCGTTCGGTGGCACTATGACATACTCAAGCGAGATGTATGCAGGTCAGCCTGACTCTGCAGCTGGTTTTAACTCAGAGATTAACGATTACTCTTACAAAGTGCCTAGCTACACATCTTTCGATGTATTCGCGACATATGCCTTTAGTGAGCAACTAAATCTTCGTCTTAACGTTGCTAACGTAACAGATAAAGATTACTACTTAGCGGCATACCGTAGTGGTGCATTTACCTATATTGGTGCAGCACGCAACGCCAAGCTAACGCTAACTTACGAGTTTTAATTTTAGCTAAAAACGTTTTATTACAATTTGTGTAATTTAATCAAGGGAGTAGGTTGGTTTTCAACGTGCTCCCTTTTTTGTTTTGGGTTAAGATTTAACCATGAAAAAAGATCATTACGTGTTACCTAAACTAAGCCAGATCCCACCAGATGTGATTGCTATAAGTGATTATGAACGCTTAGCGAAAGACTTTATGCCTCACGGTATTTATGAGTATATTGCTGGCGGCGCAGGGGACGATATTACCCTTAATCGCAATCGCACTGCTTTTGATGCTATAGGCATGAATAAGCGCGTGCTGCGTAAATTTACCAAAGGCACCACGGAAGTTGTTTTGGGCGAAGACCGATTTAGATGGCCAATGTTGATTGCCCCTTTAGCGTATCAAAGCTTGTTGCACCCAGCAGGTGAGCTTGCCACAGTGGAAGCGGCTAACGCGGTCAATATGGGGATGCTAACCAGCACCTTGTCTACTTATCCGCTTGAACAGATTGGCACAGCGCAACACACCGGTAAATGGTTCCAGCTTTATATGCAGCCCGATCCAGAGCATACGCTTGATTTAATCAGGCGCGCCGAAAAAGCAGGTTACACCGCCATAGTAGTCACCGTGGATGCTCCCGTAAGCGGACTTCGTAATCGCCAGCAAAGAGCAGGCTTTTCGTTACCCCCCAGTGTGGTAGCAGCGAATTTAGTGAACTACCCCACATCAAAGACACAGTCGTTATCACCCGGGCAAAGTGTGTTACTCAACGGTCTGATGGCTGATGCACCCGATTGGGATGACATTCAATGGCTGCGTAAAAACACAAACCTACCTGTGTGGATAAAAGGCATTAGCCACCCTCAGGATGCCATTCTTGCTGTTGAAAGTGGTTGCGCGGGTATTGTGGTGTCGAACCACGGCGGGCGCACGTTAGACGGCCTTGCCCCGAGTATCGACTTGTTACCGCCAGTACGAAGCGCAGTAGGAGAAGCATTTCCCATACTGTTAGACAGCGGCATTCGCCGAGGTACTGATATTTTCAAAGCCATAGCCCTAGGCGCAAACGGTGTATTGATTGGTCGGCCTGTTCTAAATGGTCTAGCAGTTGCAGGAGCATTGGGTGTTGCCCATAGTTTGACCTTACTTCAGCAAGAGTTAGAGCTTGCAATGGCGTTAACCGGATGCGAGACCATCAGCGATATTACCCTAGATTGCATTTATTGACGTTAAGCGTTGGGTTACGCAGTCTTTGCTGAGAGGAGCTAGCGAAGAATACAAATACGCAATAAAATGCCTATAAGCAAAGCAAGAAAACCCAAAGCAAATAAACGAAAGAGAGGCCCATGTTAACCGTTATTGAAGACTTACTGTCCAAAAAAGAAGTTACCCAATTCACCCAAGCACTAGATAAAGGCCAGTGGCTAGATGGTAAACATACCGCGGGTAGTCAGGCTTCAAAAGTAAAATATAATCAACAACTTGATGACGGCAGTGCATTGGCTATCGAACTTCGAAATACGGTAATTCGTAAATTGTCGGGCAATGCGCTATTTATGTCATCTGCGCTACCGAACAAGATTTACCCGCCAAAATTTAATCGCTACCAAGGTGGTGAGCACTACGGGTTACACGTAGATGCGTCGGTTATGCCCATTCCGAACAGTCATCAGATGCTGCGCACAGATTTGTCCGCCACGTTGTTTTTATCAGAGCCCAAAACCTATGATGGCGGCGAACTCAGTATCGAAACCCAGTTTGGTTTGCAGCAAATTAAGCTCAATGCAGGTAGTGTCATTTTGTATCCTGCAAATAGCCTTCATCAGGTTAACCCAGTGACAAAAGGGCACAGGACAGCATCGTTCTTTTGGATTGAAAGTCTAGTGCGCAGTAACGACCAGCGCAGTATGTTGTTTGATTTGGACCAATCTATTCAAGCGCTTACGGTTGAGCTGGGCAATAACGATGCTGAAGTAAAACGCTTAACTGGGGTGTACCATAACCTGATGCGAAGTTGGGCGAGCTGTTAACCGTTATTGAATAACGCTATGGCTATTGAGATTACTTACCCAGCGACTAAAACTTGTCAAAAAGGCACTTAAAGAAAAGTACTGACAAGTGAGTAGCGCGTAAATTACGGTCAAAATTATACCGTATTAAGTTATAAATGAGCCCGTTAACGTCAGCCCGCCACTAACGAGCCATAAAGTGCGGAATAACCTATTCGTTTAACAAGGTTCATATGATATGGCGTTTAGGGCTAGTGCTTTATCAAGCCCCTATCCTGTAGCAGGGATAAGATACACCTTTCACCCAAGTTTGCGATTGAATTGACGAGCCGTCCGATCGCCATTCACGTCAGGCTCGACAATCTTCACCTCTCTATCACCAGTAAATTATTTCGCTTGGACACTTGTTTTTACAGATTTTTGTCTATCAAATTCAACTCTATAATCTACGTATTTAGACGTCATTATCCAAATTCATTTAACCAATCTCCGAAAACTATTTTTCCGAATACTATACTGTGTGAGATGTGATTTATGGAGTGCTAGTTATAAATGAAAAATAGGCATCGTCAATTGCAAACACTGATTGCTACTGTCATGGCAATGTTCATCTTACTTAGTGTGAACATTGATGCTGCACCTGAACGGCCAATGCCGGTTACGCTCAAATATAATTTGGCAGGTACTGGCTCTTGGGTACCCTATGGTTTTTTTGGCGACGTCGACAAACCAGGAATATTTGCTGAAGTGATTGCAGCAATATTGGATCGAGCGGGCTATTCTTTTGAGTTTTACTACTACCCACCAAAACGCGCCGATAAAGCATTTGATGAGGGACTGCTGGATGTGGATTTTATGAGCTCAGCCTGGTTCAAAGACGGTGATATAGGTGATCCGTACGTTGCCAGCAGTGCAATTTTTAATTTGACCGAATACATAGTGACGCTTCCAGAGAATGCGCATGGTTATGTAACCCCAAGCTCTATACATGGCCAACGTGTTGGTACTGTTTCCGGGTATGACTATCACGACGACGACAAATTTATTAGAGTGGATTTTTTTTCAGAGGCAAGGTTAATCAAAGGATTGCAAATGCTTCGATTTCGGAGTGTTATTTTAGAGGGCGTTACCGCAAAGCATTGGTCCTCACATTACGATGTTCCCATTGCACTTGCCAGTGTACACTCCGAAGGTGAAGTGTTCTTAAGGTTACGCAAAGAGTTTAGTGACTTGCTGCCCTCATTGAATGAAGCTATAACTGCGCTAAAAAATGAAGGGGAAATTGACCGTATATTTCAAAAATATGCAGTAAAGTAGTATTACCAGTTAATGACGTTCAATATCAAATGACCGCCAACATAAGCGTTACTACTGGTGCGTTCAGCCATTTAGCTTTTAGCGGGACTTGTCAACGCTGGAACCGCTTGATTTGCGATATTTTTTCTTAAAAAAACGAAGCTGCCAATCCCAATGTAATGCCCCCATTCTTATAAATATTGTGGTGAACAAAGAACCGAAAATGCACCAAATATAGGGCGTTCCAAGAGAGAATAATGCTGCGTACACTAACCCGCCCGATACACATGCAGAGGCGTACAGTTCGCCCCGCATAACTGAGGGGACCTCCCTACAAATTACGTCACGAATAAGCCCACCAAAAATACCTGTGGTGGTGCCCATAGTAATCGCGATGAGCATGCCCGTACCGCCTATCAAGGATTTCTCAATGCCGACTATATTGAAAATAGCCATCCCCAAGGCATCTAGAAGCAAGAAGTAATAATTTGAAACATGGGGCAGGTAGCGGATAAACGCTACAGATATGAAGATTGCAGCATAAGTAGAATACAAATAATCTGGGTCGGCAACCCAAAATACTGGCTCATTCAGCAGTAAGTCGCGCAAAGAACCACCGCCAAGAGCGGTGACACTCGCCACCACCACCACACCAAAGCCACCTACTTTTTTTTCGTAACCGAGTAGCGTGCCTGATACAGCGAAAAAAGCGACACCAATTAGGTTTAGGACGTGAAAGTAGTCATCGGTCATATTCAGTACCTGAGTTTATCGGGATTTATTGACCCGGTGTATGCGCCTTGGTTTATTCTCTTTAGCCATCGGCCACTAGTCATTAGCTTGCTTCGCTGCGTAACTTCATTATTAGCTTGCTTCGCTGCGTAACTTCATTATTAGCTGATCATGAATTTCGCTTTTCGGCACGATACTTAATTCCCCGTCAGCCTCAAAAACTACCGCCATTACTCGGCTTGAATCACCGAAACCAGCTTTTCGAACACCTGCTTCTACTTCAGTACGGGTGAGGCGCGCATCTTTCATAGCATGCTCTATATACTCACCGTCGAAAAATACCAATTGTGGAGAAGTTTTGACTACTTTATCGAAAGTCGAAAAATGGGCGCTGGTCCAAGTGAGTAGATATTGCAAAAAAAAGAGTAGGCTAACCGCGACTAAAACTTCAGTAATTACCACGTCTTTCAATAAAATAGCAGAACCTAAGATGGAGCCCGCCGCTACGGTGATTATCCAGTCAAAGTTGTTCATTTTAGCAAATGAGCGTTTACCAACTAAATGCGTTGCTATAATTAAAAAAGGATAAATAATCAACGTGGTGGTGATAATGCGCGTTATTTCACTCCAAGATTCAAAAAACATATTTCTCTCCATTTCAGGTGCTGAACGATTGGCTGTGATAGACGTAATCAACGTCCTCGAGAGCGGATATACGCGCTTCAATGACTCTACATGAATCAACTATTATGCCAATGTCAAATTATCTGCAATGGTAGTACAAAATGGATAACTAACCCGTGCGAGAAGGGGAGTTCGACGCTGTAGTGACACAACACTCTATTATCAACCCTTGCGAAAAGTGTCTCGAAGGTAAATTTTTTCGTACTCTGTATGTAGCATTTTCACGCAGAGATAGGGCTATTGTATACCTAAAGTGTTTCAATATTTTCAATCGGTGACATTTTGCCCTCGAGCAATAACGCAAGTTTTGTTACCAAGCTTATTAACGACATAGATATTAAACATGTGATTGATTCCTCGTTACATTAATTTCTAGAGAAGGGAATCTACTCTACTAACAATATACGGATAGGCCGATTAATTAGCTTAATAAACCAAGACAGCGAGTAAAACTGAATTTACTTGATTTTCTACACCTAGAATTTATCTAATCCGTTATTAACCACTGGTAAAATCACACCATATACGCTGCGTAACAGGTTAACAGCGAGATATACGAGCGTTTTTGTGGTAGCATAGTTATGCATTCAAAGCGCTATGGCATTCAAGGTTACCGTACTGAGCAACAAGCAGATGGTACGAGATTATGAATAAGCCTAAACAAATTGATGAGCTTACATACGAACAATATTTATTGTCGGCATGGGCAGATATAAGCAGCGTATGGTAGTCCTTATAATTGAGGGCTCAACGCCTTGAAAGTGCATGTCAGGTTAGTAAGCACATCAGTTTGTGCATATATAATAATGAAAATGGAGGTACGTAAATGGAACCTGATATCGATGTGGCTAATAGTAAAAAGCAAGAAGTGAATCAAGTATTACGCTCGTCACTGTTAAAGGTGGGGATAGAGCCCGATTCTACTGAAGAGATTATCAATACTACCCTTAATCCTGCAATTTCAGTTAGAGCCCCGAAAAAACCGATTTCAAACGATGGAACAGACTCGAACGACGGCACTAGCCAAAAAACGGCGGATGCGTTTAAACCTGGCAATATAAAGCTTAGTATCAGCACGTTGATTGAACATATTGAGAGAAGCCAGCCAAGTGGATTCCAGCACAAACAAGAGCCATGGTTAGGGATTTACGCCTTTATTGAATTATTACGTCTGATTAGTGATCTGCAAGAGGTTACCATCAGTGAAAACGACGCCATGGTCATTTGGTGCATGTGGTTCGTCAGAGCCCGCAGGACCAATACGATCAGCGGTAAAGATTTGTTGACTAAAATTAACTCACATTTGATCCGTTACGAGCGCAGCGCATTAATGGAAGGTGAGTTAGAAACTAGCTTAAAAAATCTGCAAGAAATCAGCGCTATTCGCAAATCGAAAAATGCGGCAGACAGCTGGTACTTAGTAGGCTGGGTGAAAAGAACCTACTAAAAAAGTTGTCCCCGCTTAGCAACGCTGCCTTTTAGTGCCAAATTTGGTGATTAAATGGCAGCGTCGATATTACTTGTTTTAATTCCGTGACTTATTTAGCCTTTACGTTTGTGTTGTTTACTTGCAAATTACACAAAGAGTAAACACTGCTGTGCCTCCCGCACTGTATTTTCAAGTTTGTTATCCTTATCATTTTTCTTTTTCAGTCAACTCATTAAGAAGTAGGTTTCCTTGCGTTCGAATTCTTTGCCGCCAAGTGCGGAAAATCCACCAAATTATGCAACACCATCCCCATCAGCGAGAGTCCATAACACCGGTAAAGGGCACTTTATTGCTCTAAGTTGGTTTGGGCGAATTTTTTCACCCTTACAAGCTGACCTAAGATTCGATGAGTACGGAATGTATTTTCCAGAAGGAGCCAGACTACCAAAAGCGCTAAAAACAATTGTGAGCGCTGGACACACAAGCCCAAATGCAAACCAACCGGCTTCGTTTTTATCTTGGCGACATTTTGATGTCCCTCCCATATTTGAATGGCGCTGGCTCGGGGCAACCATGATATTTCAGATAAACGCTCTGGATCATGAACTGCATTTTTTAGGTTACCGCGGCAGCAAAACTCAGGTGGATAACATTCAGATTAAGTGGGCTAATTATCACCAAAGTCGGTTACTGCAATTGGTGCATAATATAGAAAACGCGATACAGGCAAGGTATCTCAAGCATTCACATGTCATCGCGATTCAGCAGCGGGTAGCGCTAGAATATCCACGTTGGCATACGTGGACGCAAAGCGCTCCACTGGGTAAGACTGTAAAAGAAGCTGTTATAAAGTTAGAGGCAATGCATCGCTGGGACCACTCGGATATTGCTGCATTGCGGGAAGGCTACATTCAAAAGCAACTTCATATATATGCAGATTTTTTTCAACGAGTCGAGTCAAACCCTTTAACAGATAAGCAACGGCGTGCCTGCATTATCGATGATGACAATAACCTACTACTTGCTGGGGCGGGCACTGGAAAAACCAGTGTAATGATCGGCCGAGCAGGATACTTGCTAACCAGTGGTCAAGCGCGCCCAGAGGATATTCTACTACTGGCTTATGGTCAAAAAGCCGCCGCCGAGATGGATGAGCGCATTAAACACAAACTAGCTATACAAAGCATTAAAACCAGTACCTTTCACAGCTTGGGGCTATCCATTATTACCCATGTCGAAGGGAAAAACCCGACCTTATCACCGTGGGTAAATGACGAGCAAGAGAAAACCAAATGGGTATTGGCAAGCTTAGAAAATCAGCTGCAAACTGAATCCTATCAAAAACAAGTGGTTGCATACTTGAACAACTATTACCATCAACCAAAGAGTCCGTTCGATTTTGGCGCTTTAGCTGATTATTCCCGTTACTTGAATGAAAACAACGTGCGTACATTAAAAGGGGAGAGGGTGAGTTGTTTCGTGCACCTGCATATTGCTAATTGGCTGTATAAACATGGCATTGAATACCGCTACCAAGCTAAGTACGTATTTGATATCAAAAATAAGCATCTTCGCGAGAACAGAGCAGATTTTTATTTACCACAAGATGACGTGTATATCGAGTGCTTCGTATTAGACAAAGAGGGAAATACACCGTGCTATATCGATAAAAATCTTTATCAAGAAATGATAAAGAATAAACGCGAAATGCACCGCCAGCGCGGTTCACGGTGCATTGAACTTTTTTATCATCAATATGCTAAGGGAAAATTTAATAGTGCACTAAAACGTGCAGCCAGCAAATTACAGATAAATATCGCTCCCTTGTCTAACGAATCACTTTTGCATAGTTTGCAAAAAACTCATTATTTGAGTGAACTGGCAGCCTTATTTTGTCAGCTAATCGGGTTATACAAGTCTACTATACCGGGTAAGTTTAGCGTAAAAACCGTAATGGCTAATGTCGCCTCAAAGGATGCAGGCATTGATACTCAGCAAGTTAGAACTGCTTTTACTTTGCTAAGACCCATATACCAGGACTATCAGAAACATTTGATTCAACACGATTATATTGATTTTGAAGACATGATCAGCAAAGCGATAATGTACGTAGAGAATGGTAAATTCACCGCTCCATGGCGATACATAATGGTGGATGAGTTTCAAGATATTTCAGAGCCCCGAGCTCGGTTAGTGCGAGCACTTAGAGACTGTGCGCTTACCGTTGGCGCGCTAGGCGAAAAATGCGCAAGCCTGACTTCTAGCGGTGTGAAGACACGGCGCAAAAAAGGTCAATCGGCGTCTTTATTTTGTGTCGGCGATGATTGGCAAGCCATCTATCGGTTTAGTGGATCAGATGTCACCCTGACCACGCAGTTTAACCAGTACTTCGGCCGAAGCAGTGAAAATGTGTTAGACCAGACGTTTCGTTTCAATAATAGAATTGGCGATGTTGCCACCCAATTTGTCAGTCAGAATCCTGCGCAGATACCCAAGAATATTTGCTCTCTTTCTAAAGTAGCTGATCCTAGAGTATCGCTTTTATACAGTGATAATAAAACGTCAAGTAGTGAAGTGTTGTTGCACCAAGCGCTTGCTGCTTTGGCGAATAAAGCGGGTAAAGCGGATAAGAAGTATGAGCAAGTTAACAAGAGTGGGAAGACTGAAAAAAACAGACTGACTGAGAGTGAAGGGATTAAAAATATATCGCGCGAGCGCTCAAAGCCTACAGTCTACATTTTAGCCCGATTCTGGTTTCAATTGCCTGATAGGGAAGGTCTAGAAGTGCTTAATAAACAATACAGTAATCTGCATATAATGTGCTTATCGTTTCATGCAGCGAAAGGAAAAGAAGCTGATTTTACTATTATTACAGGCATGACCAGAGGCAAGCATGGTTTTCCGTCAGATAAAGTCACTTCACCTGTGGTCGAGGCACTTTTACCTAAACAAGAAACCTTTGAGCACGCAGAAGAAAGGCGCCTATTTTATGTGGCGCTTACTCGCGCAAAACATCGAGTTTATGTGCTCGCTGAAATGACCGAGGCGAGCCCTTTTGTAACTGAAATTATGAATGGTACGTACGATGTTGAGATTATATCATGTGACGAAACCT
>TARA_R110000744_G_scaffold79036_4_pt1 | contig 17587 bp, 14 predicted proteins | sample TARA_R110000744 | Tara Oceans TARA_R110000744 (sample SAMEA4398083) | marine metagenome | biome: Polar Biome; feature: [DCM] deep chlorophyll maximum layer (ENVO:01000326); material: water (ENVO:00002006), including particulate matter (ENVO:01000060) such as... | depth 36 m | reverse complement strand
GAGCAACAACATCAAGCTTTACACGCTATATATCAACGATTAGACCAGATTAACGTCAAAAGTCTTAATCAAGCAGATGCAATTAATCATGCTGTGTTGTCGTATACGATGAAAAATCAACTTGATAGCTATAGTAACAAAGAGCATTACATGCCACTTACTGCTGAATCAGGTTTCCATGTTTGGATCAGTCGAATTAAAAGCCAAGTCAGCTTTAAAACTGAACAAGATTATCGCGATTATCTGGCCCGATTAAGCGCTTTACCTCAATATTTCACTCAACAAATTTACTGGATGGATAAGGGAATTGAAGAAGGCATAACTCAACCGAAAATAGTCCTAAAAGGTTTTGAAGAATCGATTAAAGCTTTTATAAAAACAGATGCTAGCTCAAGCACTTATTATCAGCCATTTTTAACTATGCCTGAATATTTCAGTCAACAACTTAAGTCTACACTTCAGGCACAAGCTACTGAAACCATAATCAATGTTGTAATACCAAGCTATCAAAAATACTTTGATTATATGGTGCATCGTTACCAACCCAACGCGCGAACAAATATTGCTGCGAGTTCTTTACCTAATGGCCAAGATTATTATGTGAACCGGTTGCAGCATTATACGACTTTGCCGATTTCAGTAGAGGAAGTACACAACACGGGTTTAGAAGAAGTTAAGCGAATAAAGCTCGAGATGGAGGCCATTATTAAGCAATCAGGTTTTACCGGAACTTTTGCTGATTTTGTGCATTTTTTGCGTACCGATAAACAATTTTACGCAACCAGTCCTGAAGGATTACTAAAAGAAGCCTCATTTATAGCTAAAAAAATGGATGCGCAATTACCTAAGTTATTTAAAACTTTGCCACGAACGCCTTATGGCGTGATTGAAGTTCCAGCCAATATAGCCCCTAAATACACCACTGGACGATATTCTGGCCCTTCACGAGACGATCAAGCCGGCAATTATTGGGTCAATACCTATCGTTTAGATCGCCGACCGTTATATGTGCTAGAGGCGTTAACTTTGCATGAAGCGGTACCGGGCCATCATCTGCAAAGCTCAATTGCACGAGAAATGGAGAACGTTCCTAAGTTTAGAAATAATACTTATATTTCTGCATTTGGCGAAGGCTGGGGACTTTATTCAGAGTATCTAGGCTTAGAAGCCGGATTTTATCAAAATCCTTATAGCAATTTTGGGCGACTAACTTATGAAATGTGGCGAGCTTGTCGACTTGTGGTTGATACCGGCATGCATGCAAAAGGCTGGAGTCGCGAGCGCGCGATGAACTATTTAGCAGATAACACGGCATTGTCGCTACACAACGTTAAAACCGAAATTGACCGCTATATTTCTTGGCCGGGCCAAGCTTTGTCATATAAAATGGGTGAATTAACGATTAAAAAGCTCCGTAAAATGGCGGAGCAAACGTTAGGTGAAAGCTTTGATTTGAGAGAGTTTCATGACCAAGTGTTGAAAAACGGTTCAATGCCGTTATCAATGTTAGAAACCGTGATTAATAATTATGTTGCAGAACAAAAAGCTAAACAGAAAGTGTTATCAGAAGTAAATTAATGCAGAAACAAAGGATGGCACGCAAAGCTACCAGAGATTATGATGACTAACCGATAAATTAAGATAAGCCCCCACTATATCTAAATTTGGCAGTTCCGCTATCATAGGTTTCCCCTTAGATCGGTAACTTTGCGTCTCCAATTTTCATTGGATTTGCCCTTGTCGAGCTTTAGCAGCTCAAGTCCGATTATAGGCAAAGTATTCTATTTGTAAACCATTTTTAATGTTCTTAAGAATAATTTACGTTAACATACTAAATATTAAGAAATTTATTTATGGTTGTTGTTCTTAAATCACTTTTACAGTAGTTTAATTGATGCTTAGGCAAGCAACTATGTGTGTTTACATTCGACGACTTAGTTGTCAGTAGGCTTTGCTGATAGAACAATAAGCCAAAATGGCAAAATTTGTTGCGATTTAGTTTACTATGCTGATTGTTAACTATGAAATATAAACAATTCTTAATCCATAACAGAGAAGTCAACGTTCAATGAAGCGCATGCTGCTAGGTATTTTAATAAGTTTTTGCATAATTCTGAACGGACAAGCGGAATCGGTCAATAGCGATCAAAATTATCGCCAATTAATTAATGCTTATTACATCCAAGATAAAGAGTTATTGATTTCTCAAGATGTTGTTGACGTTGCACAAGCTGTAATCAACAACCGTAATCAGTATGGCCATAATATGGTGGCGAGAGCCTTTTCTATGTTGTCGGATGTTGCATTTAATCGCGGTAACTTATTAATGGCATTTCAATTTGCACAATATGGTAGCGAAATCGATAATATTGATGTGGATATACAGCTAGATTTGATGTTGAAAATTTCTCGTGGTTATTATGCTCAAGGTCATTATATTCAGTTAAAAGAGACCTCCCAAAAAGCAGCTCGATTAGCTGAGCAAGCAAATAATATGAATTATCATTTGCAGGCACTCGCTTATTCGGTAGTAGCTTATGCCCTAAGTGCTGATTATACCTTGGCGGTAAAAGAGTTGAGTAAGGTTGAAATCTTACTTAGTCAAAACAAGCAAAATGTAGATCAGATCACCTTATTAGAAATTATTGCCGAAGCGCACTTTTATTTGTCTGAATATGACAATGTTGTAGAACTACTTGGCCGCGTACTAAAATTGCGTACAGATATGTCGAGAACAGAAGGCATTGCCCAAAGCTACCATTTAGTGGCAAAAGCCTATTATCAGTTACAACAATATGATGACGCTTATAATGCTTTTTGGCAGTCATTACAATTTGCTCAACAACATAAATTGAATATTCGAGTAGCCTACGCAGAACTTGGGTTAGGGCAAGTTCTATTTCAACAACAGCAGTTTACGCTGGCAAAAGAGCGCTTACTTAAAGCCCAAGTAGTTTTTACTCAGTATAATTTGGTGCGGGTTAAGTTATCAACTCAAATTAGTTTAGTAAAAGTTTTGTATGCATTGGAACAGCCTGAAGAAGCTGATGAAATGCTGCTTTCAGCTCAGTCTTTAGCTAAAAATTTAGTGCTTTCGCCACAACAAATAGAACTGTATTTATTGCTCACAGATTACTACAGTGGGCAGAAAAATTTTGAGCAAGCAATCGAAGCACAAAGGCATTATTTAACCTTATATCAAACGCTATATCCGAACGTGAGTGATAATAACTCATTTGCAAATGTAGCTAAATCTGCCAGTAATAAAGCAAAAATACTAGCCTTAAATGTAGCCGAACAAAGCGAGCTGAGTTTAAAGTTTAGTGAAAAATATGATCAACAAAACCTGTTGATTATTTTACTCGCCTCATTACTAAGTTGTAGTGTTATTTTTATAGTTTTCTGCCGTTTTCAAGTGCGCCGTCAGAAACTTAATCGTAGCTATGATGAAATAGAATTACCTCAAACTCATTTAGCACAACCGGTTCAAACGAAGCGCTGGTATCAACAGCAATATAAAATGGCAAGAAAGTATCAATATAATATTTCTGTGGCCTATTTGAAGGTTGAAAACTGGCAGGAGCTCAGCTTTCACTTTAACCGTAAAATTTTAACGGATGTCAGTCAAGTGCTTGCCGTTATTATCAATGAGAATATTGATGAGGAAGATTATGCAGGAGTTATCATTGAAGGTGAGTACCTATTTTTGTGCCCACATCAAACTCCTGAGCAAGTTCGTGTTAAATTTACACGAATACAGCAGGCAATCAAAACACGTGTTTTTGCAAACTTAGGGGATTATTCGGTTAAAGTTATTTTCTCGATTGATTCACCTAATATTCAAGATATCGATCCCTATGTTTTTCTCTCTCGATTGAGTCAATGCAATGGTAATAAGGAGCAGAAAGCATAATACTTGCTAGAGGGTGCGAAAATCATTCAGCTCAGTGTCTATCCAGTGCCGGTAGATATTTTATGCCTGGAACAAGATGCATTTATGATCACTTATAATTGAGCATCTAATGAATACCAACCCCATTAATTTCATAACATTTCTACTGCTTAAAGCAATATACTATGGTGTTATTGAATAATTATCGCTGCATGGATTCAGCTTATTAGAAATATTGTCCTGAATAACGAGTTATTAAAATAAAGGTCTTATCTTTTGCCGTTTTCCCTAGGTATAAAGTAGATCACTTAATTAACGAAGTTGGTGTAATACCAAGTTGGTATAATTCAATTGATAATACAAGAAAATTTTAATGGCAATGAAAAAAGCCGCTATTATTAGCGGCTTTCGTAATTTGTATAACGTTTTGAATTAAAGTCTGACGATAAGATTTGGCGAAGTATTAATTTCACCATCATCGGAAATTGTTGCTGCATTACTATCACATAACAAAACCGCAATATTGCCAGATTTGCTGCTACGAATAAAAGAAAGATCATAACCGAACTGTGTCAAACTGCTAGTCGCAAATTTCTGCGCAAGTGACAGTTTATCCCACAGATTAGATTGTTCTGCGGTATATTGGCGTCTTTCTAATAATACTTCTCGTTCAAGAACTGCTTGCACAATGGCCTCTTTTTCAACGTTAATAGTGCGTACTACATATCCATATTATACGTCCGATTGCAGCAACATAGCGTAGTTCTTTATTAATATCAACTATTAAAATGGCATTCTGTCATATTTAAATTATTCTGGCTGGCCAGTATAATTAGCGAGAATCCTTCTGAAATAACGGCTTAAAATATTTATAGCGCTATTTTTAATATTATAGCAGGCTATAATAGTGTTAATTCGTGATGATTAATTAGAGTAAAAATTTGTATGGGTCAGGTATTAAACGAACTTTCTGCGTTGTTAAAACTAGAAGTAATAGAACAAGGTATTTACCGCGGTGACAGTCAAGATTTAGGCTTTAGAGCCCTATTCGGTGGTCAAGTGATGGGGCAGGCGTTGTCGGCAGCACAAGAAACTGTGGCGGTAACCCATAACGTACACTCATTACATTCCTATTTTTTAAGGCCGGGTGACGCGACTAAGCCAGTTGTTTATCAGGTTGAAAACATTCGTGATGGTCGCAGCTTTAATACTCGACGGGTGAATGCCATTCAAAATGGCCAGGCAATTTTTTATATGACTGCCTCATTTCAGCAACTAGAACAGGGTTTTGACCACCAAGATATTATGCCCTCAGTACCTGGCCCTGAAGGGTTAAAGTCATATACGGATTTCATTTTTGATAACCAAGAGTCTATACCAGAAGAAATTAGGGGAAAATTCTTATCTGAAAAACCAATAGATATGAGACCTGTTGAGCAGTATAACTGGCTGAAACCAGAGAAAACTGAAGCTAAGTGTCAAATGTGGATAAAGTCTAATGGCAGCTTGCCTGATGATCTTCGTATTCATACCTATTTATTAGCTTACATTTCAGATTTTTCTTTTTTGCCAACCGCTTTGTTTCCACATGGCGTTAGTTTTTGGCAGCCAAATTTTCAGTTGGCAACAATCGATCATTCTATGTGGTTTCATCGCCCATTTCGTATAGATGAATGGCTACTTTACTGTATCGATAGCCCGTCAGCGAGTAGTGGTCGAGGCCTCGTAAAAGGTCAAATATATAACCAAGCGGGTTTATTAGTAGCCTCTACCATGCAAGAAGGGGTTATGCGTCAGCGTTAGCTTTGGCACCCTGCCAGTCGTAACCGCTGGGGTGTTGAAACACTCTTAAGCCAAAAAGTGGTGCTGCTGCATATAAATGGTCAAAAATATCTGCTTGTAATGCTTCATAGTTAACCCAGTTTTGGTCATTACTGAAAAAATATAATTCCAGCGGCAAGCCAACCTCTGTTGCAGGTAATTGCCTTACCATACAGGTCATCTCATGATGGACTTTAGGATGTTGTTTTAAATAAGCACTTATATAAGCTCTAAAGGTACCAATATTGGTCAATTGCCGGGTGTTGATGGTTGAGGCTGTAATCGCACTATTGACTATCACTTCACTGGTTTGTTTTAGAATTTCAGCTTTTTTCACCGCAAGGTAATCGCTAATCAGTTGCACTGATGTAAGTGCTTCTAACTGCGCTTGGTTGTAGAATCGAATACTACCGACATCAATAACAATCGCGCGTTTGACCCTTCTACCACCTGAACTTAGCATGCCCCGCCAGTTTTTAAATGAGCCACTGGTTAAAGCATAAGTGGGAACGGTTGTGATGGTATTATCAAAGTTTTTAACTTTTACGGTATTTAGTCCAATCTCGATAACATCGCCATCGGCGCCATATTTGGGTAATTCAATCCAATCTCCAGGGGCCACCATTTTGTTGGCGGATATTTGAATACTAGCAACCAAGCCTTTAATGGTATCTTGAAAAACTAAAATCAATACTGCAGTTAAAGCACCTAATCCACTGAGTAAGTAGAGTGGTGAACGGTCTAATATTTGCGATATTGCCAATATTGTTGCCACTAGATACACAACAAGTTTAATGACTTGTAAGGTTGAATTTAGTGGTAGATGACGATCGGTAGCTGTTTGCCGATATAGATTATTAATAACATTAAGTACTGCGCTAATACTGCGTGCTATCTGAAAACAGAGGCCTATTTTTGCAAAAGTTATTAGTACGGTGGCGAGTAAGGTATCTGTTGCTAGTAAATGTGGGGTAAGTAATAACAATAATATAAAAGGAACTAACAGCGACATACGCGAAAACACTTGCTGGTCAAATAATACATCATCCCAGGTGTTTTTTGAGGCAGAGGTCAGTTTATGAATGAATACAAGTACATAGTTTTTCGCAATATAGAAACTAATACTACATAAGAGAAAAATTAATAGACAGGCAATAATGATTCCACTTAATGCGATATATGATGCATGAACGCCTTGTTCAGTTAACCATGAGGTGATTATTACCTGCATGACATATCCTTGTTTGCCTGCTCTTCAAGCTGTTGCATTTTTATATCTTTATCGAGCCAAAGCTGATTAACCCACTTCTGAAATTGTATTTTATAAGCGCGATCATTAACATAATCGCCTTTAAGCGACTCGCCAATATCTTGAGTTTCAATGGCAATATATACTTGTTTTATCTTTCCAGAAAGAAAGTCGAGAAAATTCGGTTTACCATCAGGATAGTAAATAGTTACGTTCACGACTTTACTTAGATTTCCTTTCATTGCTTGCAGTACAAAGCCAATGCCGCCTGCTTTGGGTTTTAATAGTCTTTGAAAAGGAGAGTTCTGTTTTTTATGCTTTTGTGGTGTAAAGCGAGTACCTTCAATAAAGTTCATTACGCTGACAGGTTTGTGTTTAAACTTTTCACAAGCCTTTTTTGTCGTTTCGATATCTTTGCCTTTTAAGTGTGGGTTTTTCTTTAAAAAATGCTGGCTATATCGTTTCATAAACGGAAAGTCGAGTGCCCACCAAGCTAAACCAAGTAACGGTACGTAAATTAACTCTCTTTTGAGAAAAAACTTTAAAAATGGAATTTTACCGTTAAAAACTCGTTGAAGTATTAAAATGTCGGTCCAGCTTTGATGATTACTGATCACTAAATACCAGTCTTTCATTTTTAACTTTTCTAAACCAACGGCATTAATTTTTGTTTTTGTGAATAATTTTTGAATGAAAGTATTGAATAACACCCAGTTACTGGCCATTTGATCAAGTAAATAACTAAAGAACTTTTGCCATAAAGCTATTGGACCTAAAGCTTTTAAAAGCGAAAAAACCAATATGGGCACTAGCCATAAAATGGTGTTGGCGAAATATAAAATAACAGAGAAGAAGCCAATAATAGGACCAGGTAAAAAATGTAGCATATAAACAACCAAAAATATCAAGACGATAATTACTGGCTATAATATTAATGGGTTTCTAGCTTATTTTCAGCAAAAATCGATAAAAACTTGGCTGACAGTTGATAAGAAAATTAGCCGAGCTTTATTTATAGTGCAGTGATTAATTGTCACGAAAGCTATAAAAGCATAATTTAAATTCAGTTTTTCCTAATAATAAACAGTTCAAGTTCAAAACCCTTGTGTCTTTGCAAGGGAATAGTAAGTTGGATAAAAACGCATCATAAATTTATTACTAGGTGCTTTTATTGCATCAATTGTAATTTTAACTTAGTAAAATAATGGCTTAAGCACACTAATTCTATAAAACATTAGAAAATTGCAAAAGTTGATTGCAAAACACCTGCTTTTCGAGGCAAGCTAAACAGATAAAAAATAGAGGGTTCGTCATGCAATTTAATCGTGTGGTAATAAAAGTTGGCAGTGCATTGGTTTCACCGGATGCCCAAGGCTGTAGCGGTAAGTACATACTTGCTATTGCGCGTTTTATTACTCAATGCCAAGAAGCGGGCAAAGAAGTTATTTTGGTTTCATCTGGCAGTGTTGCCGCTGGTAGAGGTTTAATTGCGCACGGTTCTCCTAATCCATCAATTCCCACAAAGCAGGCGATGGCTGCGGTTGGGCAAATGAAGATGATGGCGAATTGGCAACGTTTTTTTGATGTGCCTTGTAGCCAGTTGTTGATAACCCATGGGGATTTAAAAGATCGTCAACGTTATATTAGTATTAGAAACACCTTAAGAATATTATTAGAAAATGGCGTAATTCCTATTGTTAACGAAAACGATACGGTAGCAACGGAAGAACTAAAAGTGGGCGACAATGATAATTTAGCCGCCTTAGTCGCTGTGGTTAGTGAAGCGGATAGTTTATTTATTTTAAGCGATGTTGATGGTGTTTTTGAAGAAGACCCGCGTATAAATCCACAAGCTAAGTTAATTCCTGAAATCGCTAAAATAGATGAATCTATTTATGCCATGGCTGGCGCTACCAATAATCATATTGCAACTGGTGGGATGAAAACCAAAATTCAAGCGGCAGACAAAGCGGTAGAAAATGGTATCGAAACCTATATCTTAAATGGTAGTCGTGGAGAGGTATTTGAACAAATATTACGTGGTGAAAACCCTGGTACCCACTTCGTTGCAAAAGAAAGTGCAACACGGGCACGCAAACATTGGCTAAAACACACCTTAAAAAGTAATGGCACCGTGTTATTAGATGCTGGCGCTGTTAGTGCATTAAAAAATAAAGGCGCGTCATTGTTACCTTCTGGGGTGACTGACACCACTGGAGATTTTAAAGTGGGCGACTGTGTCGATATTTACGATGCTAAAGGTGGCCAATATATAGCGAAAGGTATCAGTCAATATAATGTTCGAGATCTTAAACGAATTAAAGGTAGTAAAAGTGACGAAATATCGGCTCTGCTAGGTTGTTGTCCAAGTAAAGTAGTTATTCATCGTGACGATATGGTGATGTTGTAGTAACTACAGTAATGGCGCAGTATTAGCTTATCATAAGGTTAATACTGCTGATTTTTTCATTAAATATCTGTCACAGTAACGCCAAATAAAGTCATAACGGTTGTTAAGCAAAAAGTTTCACTCGGTAAAACTCATTTCTAAAACTCCACTCTTAACCCCTCTTCCACTATGCTTAAACTGTTGGGCGAAAATTGAAATAGTTCGTTGCTAATGTGATTAAAGTCAATCAACACCGATATAGGTAAGTGTTGTCCTATAGTATTTTTGATAGCGTTAATTGATGTTTCAGATTTTGGAAAGGTATTATCAATAATTTCAAATTTAGTGATTAAAGGATTACTCACTTTCAACGAATTTGAGGCTTTATCAAAGAAAATTTGACCTTTAAATGTTGTGTTGGCAATGAGACGGTGACCATTATTTATGACCTTTATTTGGGCCGTAATCGCAACAGATTGAGTTGCAGCATATAGCGCTAAATAAGGTTCAGTAGCTTCTAAATGGTATTCCATGTAAGTTTGCGTTATAGGGAACCTTAAGTTCAAAATACTATTGAGTTGGCGCTCTGACATGGTCAAGCCTAACGCGAGTACTTGTTGGCTAAATACAACAAAGATGAAAACCAATACAGATATTTTTTTTATCATTACTTCCTACCTATTTGAATATTACTTGCGATTACTTTTTAAAATTAGACCAATAAGCAGTCCTATCACTAACATCAGACCAATGAGGATAGCTCGTGGCATTGAAAACTCCCAGAATAGAAATGAAATACTGACGGTTGCCATATTCTGAAGCACAATAATAAGACATAAAATCGATAATATTAAAATCAAATATCTATTTAGCTTACTCATATTTCTCTCCTAATTTTCAGGGCTTAAAATTTAACTGATACCTATTTATACCAACCTCTAACTAAATTATACCAAGGGGTTAAGTCCATGGGTTGAAGGTATTAATTCTTAATAATATAGATGCGATAATATTGATAAAAGTCACACCTTGAATGAAATAAGTCTTAAACTTATTTTATTAGGATTAGTCCGTAATTATTTCAATCGAGCTTTCAAAATCTGTCGTAAAGCGTTGAAGTTTATTTTGGTTGATAAATTCCGTTACTTTCGCCACATAGTGCTTACCCTCTTCGGAATATTCTGTCAGTGTTTTTGCTAATGTAACACCAGTAAACGACGCCTCTTGTTCACGTAAAAGTGCCCGATTTTCTCTGAGTTCAGTGTAAGAGTCATGGGTATTTAAGTTAAGGATATAGCTACGAACAGACATGTTAATAGAGTCGAACTTGGCAACTTCGTGGCCTTTGCCTGATTCTCTTGACGACGGCACCATGCCGCAACCTTCTGAAAAACACCATTGACCAAATAAATTATTACCTTGTTTAGCAAATCTTGACGTTCCCCAACCAGATTCTATGGCCGCTTGAGTTAGGGCTAAAGATGGCGGTACATAGTCGACTCTTTTGAGTAGTTCATCAAAAGTGTCGTTATCAATGTACTCACTTGTTATTTTATAGTTTTTTGAAATATTAAGTAACCAGGCTTGCTGTTTAGCACTAAGCTTCGCTACAGGAATACTTCTTAGCATATTGATGAGTTTTCTTAACTGTAATACGTGATTATTTTCTGCTTGAATAATTGGGTATAAGGTTACAAAGAAAGCTTCCTTTTTTTCTCTCACGTCTACGATTTTGGAAAAGTCAGGCAAGCTTTTCATGCTTGCATTCACTTGTGCTTCAACCTTAGCTATCAATAATCCTGAACTGTCACCCGTGATAACACTTTCCATGAGCACAAGCGTAAAGAGTGCGCTAAAAAATATAGCGGGTGTTTTCAATTTGAACTTACTTTTCATGCTCTAACCTAAGATTTATTTAAAATTATGCATTATATCATTGTCGTCGTAAGTTCACTTTTTTTAAAATACGACGACCAAATATACCAGAATAGAAAATCACATAATTTGGCGCTTTAAGATGTTTAATGCACTTTATATCTCTTGATCTTCAGAGCGAGCACTGACAGCCATTTTCTCTAACGCACGTTTATAGCGCATTTTTACTGTGCTTAATTTTTCCTCAACCACCAAAGCTATATCACTAAAGTCAAGATCGCCAGCAATTCTAAACACAACAATTGAGCGTTCTTCTATACTCAATTGAGCTAACAGATGTTCAATACTTTCATTGCCTTCTGCTAAGCTACTTGGTGTGTCATCCATGACGACATTTTCAGCTTCATAGAGCCCGACTAAATCGAGCTGCTTCTTCCTAAGCCTTGTTAAAGCTTGGTTATGTGCAATCCGATAAATCCAAGTTTTAAAGCTGGCTCTGTCTTCAAATTTAGCAAGATTATTAAAAACATTAAGCATAGTGTCATTAACAGCCTCTTCCGCTTCTTGTGTCGAGCCCAAATACCGATAACATACTTTTATAAGCTTGTGATGATAACGATGAAAAAGCACTTCATAGGCCGTTGTCACATAAGGAAGTTGCAAGCGTGCAATACGTACAAGCTCAGCATCATCTTTTTGAGACAAACGATCAGAGACACGAATATTGTCGCCCTCTGATATGGTCATTAATCGCTCACTTTTTTTTAGTTGTTTTACTTAGCTTAGCCGCTTTACTTGGTTTAGCCGCTTTAGTTGGTTTAGCTGGCTCACTCATTTGTGTCGTGAGATATTTTTGTGTCAGTAAATCCTGATTTGGAATACTCAAACGTTTGCCGGCTTTATTTTCAATCAAGGTATTCACCGTTGAAACAGCAACGACATTGCCGACAAAACCATCAAATTCTACTTCGTCACCTGGCGATAATTGCTCTCTAGCATAAATACCTGAAACAATACTGTTCGCTATGGTTTTAGTGCCTAAGCCTAAAGCCAAAGCCAATGCGACACCTAAACTGGCAATGAGTACCGTAAAGATAGTATTTAGTAAGGCCATTTCTAGTTCTAGTTGACCTGTCACCAGTGAGAAAGTAATAAATAACACCAGTAGTTGAAGCACACGACCTGCTGCAGCACCATATTCAACACCTAAACTATCAAGCGAACTTTCAACTTGTGTTTTGACTAAGTTGGCGATAAACAGTCCGATAAGTGTAATAACAACCGCACCTAAAAGTTTTGGTAAGTACAGAACAAATTCATCGAGGATGGCTGAAAATCTATCTAGACCTAGGGTATCTGCACCGGCTACAAGTATGATTAATACAAAAAAGACATGCAGTAATCTGCCAATCATCTCTGATGGTGTTAATTTTAGCCCCAGTGTTTTAATGGCGTTGTCGACACTGAGTTTTTGGCAGAGCGAATCAAAACCAAGTTTTTCTAAAATTTGAGCAACCCACTTTGTGATCACCTTAGAAATGAACAAGCCAATAAATATAACAATTATGGTCGCGATAAGGTTAGGTAAAAAACCTGCTATTTCAGTCCAAAACCTAGCCAGTGCATTACTGAATGAGTGGCTCCAAGCATCTAAGTTCATTATAGTTCTCCGGTGTTATTATTGTTTTTTGGTGACTTTTTATTTAATAATTTTTGTTTCTGTTGGTTGTGGAGTTCAAGCTTGCGTTTTGCCGAGTACATTGAGGCACCAAACCCTAGAAATATCACCCAAATCCAGCCAACAAAAAGACCTGTTACATCTTTAACTGCCGTAATATTTGACGATGTCGACAATACTTTTTTCAATGCTTCATCTTCGTCAGATTGAGGTGTGTCTTCTTGCCACATTGTTCTCAATTTGTCTTCGTCAAAACTCATTTATGTTCTCCAAAAAGTAAACGGGATGCTGTTAATGAAAACAGCATCCCGTTCGCCAACTAGTTAATGATTAAAATTTCTACGCGTCTATTTTGCGCACGACCTTCAACTGTTTCGTTACTGGCAACCGGCTTTTCTTTACCAAACCCAGTTGACTCAATGCGGTTAACATCTATATTGCCGACTTGACTCATAAAGTTTGCCACGGTTTGAGCTCTATTTTTAGAGAGTGCAAGATTTAACTCTGCGCTACCGGTTGAATCTGTGTGTCCTGAAACCACGATTTTAGAATTTGGGAATCGGCTAATAGCATCATTAATTTTATTTAATAAAGGAAAGTTAGATGATTCAATTTCACTACCACCGGGCTTAAAAGCAAAGCCTTGTGCACGAATTAATACATTATCTAACTGTCTATAGACTGCGGCTTCTTCCTCATTAAACAGTGATTGCACGCCAGCAAATCTTGCATTGTCTTCACGTTTGGCTTTTTGTTCTTGTTCAAGTTCCATTTGTGCTGACAAAATGGCTTGGTCTTTGTCTTTTGCCAAGCGAGCTTCACGCGCTTCCAAGGTAACTAATTCACTGTTGAGGTTATCAGTACGTTGGCTAGTTTGTGTTAACGTTTTATTTGCGTAAGCAACAACTTCTTTGTTAGACAGATTAAAAGGTAAGCTCGTTGCAATTGGAGACAAAGCATATTCAAGTTGTTCTTGATACCAAATTAGTTTTTGTTCTTCAGTAAACTTGGCGTCTTTGAAATACTTGTTCATTTCAGCAATACCTTGAGCTCGCTGGATCAGCCAAATGGCACGATTAGAATGCACATTGGCTTTTTGCGTATTAGATCTATCGGCTTCTAAGGTATTTAAAGCAAGTTGGTACTCATCTTGTGCTTGAGCAAACAAGATAGGGGCAACATCATCCAAATCCTGTTTAGAAGCTGTACTGATAGTATTTTTAGCGACGCTTAACATATTGGTTTTCAACGCTGTAAGTTCAATGGCTAAATATTGATTTTTTAACTCATTGATATCGCGTTTAGCACGTTCATCTTCGCCTAGCTCAAACCAAGCAAGCATTTTCTTAAACTGTTTCTCTGCATCATTAAAGCGTTCAGGTACCAGTTTGTCAGCATTAACGCTAAGCGCTTTTTTGCGCGCATTAAATGCTTCTTCAAATACGTATTTCGCTTTGTTTGTTTGTGCGATCGCTGCGTTCACTCTATCAACGGTTTCCTTTGCAGTAATATCCGTTGAGTTTTTGCCTGTTTTAGCTTGCTTCAACGCATCATCATATGCACGTTGTGCTGCTTTTATTTGTTCTGGTGCATAAAAGGCTAAATCGTCTTGCTCAGCTTGTACTAAAAGTTGGCTGGCTTGATTTAATGTTGGAAATTGCTTCATCATTTCACTTTCAGATAATGTAGCATTAGAGGCACAGCCTGTAATTAATACTAGAGTCAGTGCGCTGGCAATTAGTGTTTTTTTCATTTTAGTGTCCTTTATATAAATGATTACTATTTCCTTTCAAGAAAGGCAATTATGACGTTTGTAGGTATAGACGACAGATAAACTTAAAAAGTCACAAAAAAAGAAATATAGGTGTAAATTTTATTTATTACTCTTGGTAAATATGTCCTGCAGTACTATTGATAGGCTAAAAATTTTAGGAAAACAATGTCAGCGCTTCGGTTTTATAAATTAAATCAGATGAGTTGAATTGATTTTTAGTTTTATGTTTACTTAAGAAAGTATTCGCAGTGCGCGGGAGAAAATGGGAACAGGATATATAAATAGCGCTAATCGATCTAAAAAGCAGTCAATTAGCGCAATAATTTAGTGTTAACTTATTCGATAGAAATTAATCTGCACCTATAAGTAAGGGGATTACTCGGCAATATAAGTACAGCAATAATCGGCTAATTCAATGACTTTAATATCAAATGATGCATTAGCTGGAACATAAAAAGATTGGTTGGCGGTAATGGTTTGCCAAGTATCACTACCAGGCAATAATACGCTAACTATACCTTGTTGAAATTCCATTAACTCTTTTTCAGCGGTTGCAAAAGTATATTCACCTGGCATCATAATACCTAAGGTTTTAAACGAACCATCGGCAAAAGTGACTTTTCTGCTAGTAACTTGGCCATCAAAATAAATACTTGCTACGGTTGAGATAGTGACGTTATTAAATTCTGTCATGAGTTTTCCTTTTTTACTTAATCAATTTGTGCGCTATAAACAGAGCGCCATAAAAAAAGCGGTACCAGCCAAATGTGCCAACACCGCTTAATAAATCTTTTAGTTTTAGCTATTAAGCATTGGCTTCCACGATACGTTTCATATCAGTCATATAACCGCGTAATTCTTTACCTATAGATTCAACACCATGGCTGCGAATGGCTTCGTTAACTTCGATTAAACGCGCATTATCAACACCGTTAGATGGAGATTTTAAGCCTTCGCCTAATTCTTCTAAGGTTAGTTTGCTGGTAAACTCTTCTAATAAAGGAACCGCAGCGTGCGAGAATAAGTAGTTACCGTATTCAGCCGTATCAGAAATAACTACGTTCATTTCGTACAACATGTTACGCGCGATAGTATTAGCAATTAACGGCGTTTCATGTAACGACTCGTAATAAGCTGAAGCATTAATGATGCCTGAATCTACCATGGCATCAAAGGCTAATTCAACACCGGCTTTAACCATAGCTACTACGAAAATGCCTTTATCGTAATATTCTTGCTCAGAAATTTCCGTGTCGCATGTTGGTGCTTTTTCAAAAGACGTTTCAGCGGTTTCTTCACGCCATTTTAATAGGTTAGCATCGCCATTATCCCAATCGGCCATCATACCTGCAGAGAAACGACCTTCGATGATGTCATCCATATGCTTTTGGAATAAAGGACGTAAAATTTCTTTTAATTCTAAAGACATATCAAACGCTTTAATTTTAGCTGGGTTTGATAAACGGTCCATCATGTTAGTGATGCCGCCGTATTTTAAGCCTTCAGTAACGCCTTCGATGCCGTATTGTAATAATTTACGTGCATAGCCAGCTTCAACACCTTGAGCTAATAATTGTTTGTGACCTAAAATCGCGGCCGTTTGTAACATACCACAAAGGATCGTTTGCTCACCCATAAGGTCAGACTTAACTTCAGCGATGAAAGAAGAAGCTAAAACACCAGCGCGATCGCCACCTGTAGCAGATGCGTATGCTTTAGCAATAGCCCAACCGTTACCTTGAGGATCATTCTCAGGGTGAACCGCGATTAGCGTTGGTACACCAAAACCACGTTTGTATTCTTCACGTACTTCAGTACCTGGACACTTAGGTGCAACCATCACAACTGTGATATCAGAACGTATTTTCATGCCTTCTTCAACAATGTTGAAACCATGAGAATAAGCTAAAGTAGAGCCTTCTTTCATTAATGGCATTACTGCATTAACAGCTGAAGTATGTTGCTTATCTGGTGTTAGGTTTAACACTAAATCGGCTTGTGGGATTAATTCTTGATAGTTGCCTACAGTAAAGCCATTTTCTGTTGCCCACTGATAAGACTGGCGTTTTTCTGCAATAGCTGCGTCACGTAGTGCGTAGGAGATGTTTAAACCAGAGTCACGCATATTAAGACCTTGGTTTAGGCCTTGAGCGCCACAACCAACGATAACAATATTCCAATCTTTAATGAAATTACAACCATCGCTAAACTCTTCACGTTGCATGAAACGACATTGACCTAATTGCGCTAATTTTTCGCGCAAACTTAATGTATTGAAATAGTTAGACATCTTGTTCTCCTGAGCTTGGCTGTTGACCAAGAAAATTAGTTATTTGGTCAGTTTTTTGACCTTGACGCTATCATAGCGAAAATATTACATTGCTTAAAATGATATATTTGCATTGCTGTGTTGCATAATTTGCAATACAGTTTGTAGCAAGGGCAAACTGTTAAGGAATTATTGTGGAATTAAAGTCATTGCGAATGTTTGTTGATTTAGCCAAATCACTACACTTTGGCAAAACAGCTGAACTTCATCATGTTAGTCCGTCAACCCTCAGCCGAGTTATTCAAAGGCTAGAGTTAGAGTTAGGGGATTCATTACTACATCGAGATAATCGAACTGTGGTACTGAGTGAGGCGGGTAAACAGTTTTATCAATTTGCTGAGCAGCAACTTGAACAGTGGCAATTGTTACAATTATCGTTGAATCAAAAACAAGCTGAACTACAAGGTAAGTTACATATTTATTGTTCTGTTACCGCAGCTTATAGCCATTTACCACCATTGCTTGAGCGTTTTCGCCAACAACATCCCTTGGTGGAAATTATGCTAACAACGGGTGATGCCGCTGACGCATTGGAGCAAGTTGAAAAGCAGGCAGTCGATTTTTCTATTGCGGCCAAACC
>TARA_R110000744_G_scaffold52264_3_pt1 | contig 17606 bp, 11 predicted proteins | sample TARA_R110000744 | Tara Oceans TARA_R110000744 (sample SAMEA4398083) | marine metagenome | biome: Polar Biome; feature: [DCM] deep chlorophyll maximum layer (ENVO:01000326); material: water (ENVO:00002006), including particulate matter (ENVO:01000060) such as... | depth 36 m | reverse complement strand
GATGTGAAAAATCCTGATAGAGTTGCTGTATTATCAGTCCATATCGGAGCTGTTTGTATTTCCGATATATCTGTTATTATATCATCGAGTGGATCGAACGCTGTATATATGTAAGCCATTTTTTATTCTCCTTATGCCTGCAGTTGGTCATTATTAATGACATCTTTTGCTACATTGAATGTTAAAGTTAAGTGACCGCCTGAAGCTCTTCCAGTTATAGTTACAGTTGTCGATTTTGATTCTACCGTTTGTGGCATTGCTTGGAATTGCATCTTTTTTGCAACTCTAACATTTCCAGTACCTACTCCAGTGCCAGTTACAGGTGTCCAATTGATTGGGGAAATTACATCAGTGTCTCCAATAACAAATGTAAACCCTTGAGATAAATCCAAACTCTGGAAGTTAGTTACCGTAGGTTCTATCATTGGTGAAGTTGGATTAAGGTTGCTTAAATCAAATGTTGTTGAACCACCAATTCCTAACTTAGGAAGTTTCAAATTACCTTTCGGTAGTGTAATTAATTTATGTCTTAATACATAGTTCTGATCAGGTATTGCCTCTACTACTGGCATTGCTTCAATAGCTTCACCATATTTTGCCGTACCTTCTGTATGTGCTGGCATGTATAAATTATAATCTACCTCATCATCTGATAAAGCGAATTTTGTAATATTAAATGCATTACCGCCCTGTGCGAGTAATTCCCTTCCCTTCTTGGTTAAGATTGCATCTACTGTTACTGTTGTGTTGTCTAAATATCCCATGGATTATTTCTCCTTATGTTTACTCTAATATAAATATGTCGCTATACTAAAAAACGTATATACACTACTATGTTATTACGAGTAGCTTGTATTATTTGATTGTGCGGATTGGTTTCCCGCTCCTTTGTTTACTGTCACAGCTGATGTGACTGCTTGATTCTTCACCGCTACACTATCCGCTTTCAACAAGCTAACTACATTACCAAATTTGTCAAGCGTTTGTCCTTTTCCTGGAAACTTTTTGATTCCAGGAACAGTTAATGATCCACCATACACACTTGGCGATGTTACTATCAATTGATTTGGATTTGAATCGAATAATTCAATTACTGGAGATCCGTCGGATGTTTGCGGTGAATCTTGATTATATCCATTCGCGATGAGTTTACTTCCTCCATATCTAGCATTGAAGAATCCAGAACCTATAGTGTCCTGCCTTTCTGCTGGTAATGTTGGTACGTCACCAATCAATGGATATATATGTGCCTTCCCTCGTTGCCTATCAAACTTACCAGATTCAACTTCTCCCAGATTAATATTCCAAATATCTGCGTATGGAGCACTTAAACCAAACCCCAACGTACCTTGCATTATTCCTCTATCTGAATCCCATGAAGCTGAAAATGATGAGCTATACTTAAATAATCTAGTCTTCCATACTTCTGATAATCTAGATCCAGTTACAACTGTATTCATTGGTTCACTTGTATGCGTATAAGACCCTACTGTGAATGTTCCATCAGCATTTTTATTTCTATAATTTTGAGTCCACTTATATCGAGATCCATGATAAGATCCAGAATCGTGTCCTATGCTTATACCATCCGAAAGTGCTCCGAATGATGATGAGTTTGAAGTAGATCCATTAAGTGTGAACCAATTTTCTCCTCCAGCTGTCAATAGGCTGGCTGATAATTCTGATACTACTGCTGACGACATTGACGCGGGGAATGTTTTTCCTCTTAATGCTTCAGAGACTGCTAACGTACCTTCATAGTGAAGTGCTTGCTCGCTCAGTTCTGGTAGTCGTTGTATTTTATTTCGTTCCAAGATGTGAGGTTCTACTAACAATCCAACATACGAATTTGTTCTAGCAGGCATCATTCGCTTGACCATCTCAAACATACTAGCATCATAACTAGTCATCATTCTCTGAAATTCAGCCATGTTAGGTTTATCATATAATTTCTTAAAGTAAAAATCGCTTAATTTCTCAAGATCTGGGTAGTTGTCTAGGGATTGGTGTTCTGGATCTCCTATGAAGTCGTCAACTCTCATACCACCAAATTGATACGCTATATCTCTATTAATTTGATGTTGGAGAGAAAGATGTACCCCAACTACATTCGTATCTATTGGATGTCTATCATACTCACTAACTTCTCCTCGTGAGAATGCATTTAATTGTTTTGTTAGTGCAGCATCTTCCAGTCGAATCTTAACGGATGATACTCCGTTAGATGGATATGACGGTAGAGTAGTATAATACGTTTCGTGTATGGATTCGAAATGGGTACCATTACTTTCAGTTGTAGCGTTTGAAAAAGCACTAGCCGTTAAATGTAATCCTCGTACTGCTCCCGTCCAATCTTCTAACTGGTTGGGGTGACTTGATGATATTATGGTTGGGGAATTATAGGTTCCTACTGATCCTGATAAGTTGGATTTTTTCCATTCCGTTCCAAGTGGGAATCTTGCCCACAAATGATCATATGATGATGAAAAATTATTTCCGACGTATGATCTAGGTGACAGTGTATGTACTTCCATTACATCTTGAGTTAGCATTTCTGGACTGCCCCAAATTCTAATTTCTTGCATCGATCCACTGAACTGCTTAACTAACTGAGAGTCACCACGAATTCCAGTGTCCAAATACCTAGTTGCATTACTGTACGGACTGTATCCACCAAAATTATAATATTTGGTGTTGGGGCCTCTCCAAGAATTATTGAAACTTGCTGAGTATGATCCCGTGTGGTTGTTAAGTACCGCTGATCCAGAGTGAGTTATTCTTCCATTGGAATGATCTTTAGCACACTTAACATCTAGATGCCATCGTTGATTTTGAGTTGTATTATCTGTTCCAGCTGTAGTTGATGATGTTACTTCAGTTTGTAATATTACGTTCCACCAATCTCCATTATATAATGGAAGGTATTCAGTGGAAGCAGATATCATACCCTCTGCGGCATCAGTTACATCCGATGCGGATATTAATAATGTCAATCTACCATATATACCCTTTCCCGTTGTTGGAGTTTGAGCTATTAATGGAGTAGTATGTGATGACCTTTGAGATAAAACTGTTTGAGTTATTGAAGAACTGTGGTGTAGATTTAAGAACCAAGTAGGTTGAGAATGCGCTCCATCTCGTTCCAGTAAAACTTGATCTTCCTTTTGATCTGTTTTGAATCTGAATTCAATTGCTCTTGGCACTTGACCAGTAGTCTTATGCTTAGCAGCTGGTAGCATTAAAGTTTCACCTCTATCCATCTGCAGTGCGTATGTCGCTCTTTCTTCCTGCATGAATTGGCGTTCCGTGTCTTCCAGTCCTACTGGACCTCCATACTCTCGTACTTGTATTACAGTATCTGGTACTCCGTAGCATGCCAGTACCGCTTTGAGTCCTCGTCCCGTACCTTTAGTTCTCAAGAAATATGGAAGATTATTTATTAATCTACTCCATATCGACTTTGTTACATCTTCCGAAGATAGTTGAGGTAGTGATCCAGAATCAAATCCTGTGCCCGATGATGCTAGGCTTCCAGATGCATCCGTTCCCAGTGCCCACTTCCATAATTCTTCCGACGCATTTCCATTTGGAAGATCTATACCTAACGACGTTCCAACATGCCATAATAAATTCTTTGCTATACCACTAGTTAACTGTTCATCACGGCTTGACAAGTCTGTTATTCCTTTCACATACGTCCATACCACATCGTAATGCTGTCCTATCATATCTGTCAATGTTATTATAGTGGAATTATTACCATCATTCAAAACATATTCAGGGAGTGCTTTGGATAACATATCTGGATTCATTCTATCATAGAAGGATGCTGATTGCATAGCTCCCGTCAACCAAACTTGAGCTTCTGATGAAGTTGTTGCCATTATTTTATGTGGAGCCGTTTCAGTACTTTTTGGCCAAGCATTTGACCAATATTCACCATACGAACCTGATGTGGCTGATGACGAATCATTGTACATATATTGTTCGAAACGATCGAACGTGCCAATTACATCATCTTGTTTAGCAACTATTGTAGCTCTGTCGGTAGTTACTATAGGTGAGGTAGATACCGCTCCTGTGATTGTATCTGATGAAGATATCTCTGATGAGTACTTTTCAATTAATTGAAGTTTATATTTGAAATTTAATATACGTTCTTGATATGATGAAAAGTGAATAAATTCTGATGGGTTTTGATAATCAATATTGACTTCAGTTTCACCATAGCTTTGGCTTAGATACTTGTTTAGTAGTTTATCTTTTGTGGTCTTAATGGTTCCAGTTAGATCGTCGGATGTTTTGAATTCCGTTGACACGGGTGTTCCACCTCTAACCTTCAAGTCAAAGTTTGGTGCTAGGAAAGGGTATTCAATTCCATCTCCCTCAACATCCCACTGTACTAGAACCTTTACAGGATCCGTTACGTCCATATATAGAGGATATGTACCGGTTGGGAATACGTCCATCGGAAGAGGTGAATTTAATTTTGCTATTAAGTCAAAATCATCCTTGGTCCAATTAACTAATGCTGTGGATCTTCCTTGTCCCAAATTAAGTTTGTGATTACCTAAATCGAGTGGGAGTGCATTATTACCAAAGAACGTACTATTGCCGTCAGTTGCTGATGGAATGCCATCGAACCGTATCTCAGTTCTATCCGTTGCTATTTGCTTCACTTGAGCTCCGGAGTCCAATACCGTTACTAGATTCGTAACAATGTTATATACTCCTTGAGGAAGTTTGGAATCTTTAAGAATTGCTTGCAGGTTGACTTGGATTCCCCCTACATTGAAATCACTTCCCAGTTTCAATCCATCATAGGTTTCATAATAAAATGCAGCATCAGCTCCTTCTAACTCATTAGATTTACTGAACATCATTTCTTGTACGAATGTGTTGGACGAATCATATACACATACCTTCAAGTTCATTCTTTCGGATGTGGCTATCCTAAACTGTGATCCTGGTCCTCGTATTACTCCAAGGCCCAGACTCGACATTTCTTTGTTACCAAATTCACTCATTTCTAATTACTCCTAGTCGTCGACAACTGCTGTTTGTGTTTGATCATATCCATATTCATCACCCTGTGTGTCTACCCAATCCAATGCTTCTTGTAGTTGTTCATTTAACCATTTTACTCTTTTATGTAGTAAATATTTCCTAGCAAAGGCCATTGCATATGTACGTAATAATTTATCCAATCTTGCCGATGCTGATGATGAGCTCAATCCTAGATTATTCATCTTATCGATTGAGAAGTCTGTTAGTCCGTCAGTGTTCTCATAATCAGTCAAACATTTGACTGGGTTTGCTCCTTGATATCTGAATGGTGCATCTTCTGGCATATTGTCCGTATCTCCTGATAGTACTGTTTTCTTATAGAATTCGGGTACGCATAGTCCTTTATGCTCTTTAAAAGTATTTGATTGTAAGTATGCAAAGGATTCTCCATTATTATCTCCTCCAGGGTGATCAAGTATCAAATGATCCACCATGTGTTGGTATTGAGAGTAAAACCCATGCCAAGTATTTTTTCTAGTAGAATCTTGGAATCTGAAATCTCCCGTTTTTTTACCATCAAACGGTACTGGACGTGTTGATATTTTCTCATTAAATATAATTGGTGATCTAGTACTTTCAAAGAATATTTTTAGGGCTGGTATGTCGTTTATTTTATCCACCATATCATCCAAGCTATAATCCATTACCGTATATCTATTCATATCATACATTAGGTCTCGGTGCTGGAACCAGCGCCAGTAAGTTATTTGAGGCCAGACGATTTTAGATACATCCGCATCCTTATCAGATAATATCCTATTATTATTTCCTGCTGATAAACTCACGGGATTATTATCTATAACTTCACATGGATATGAAAATCCAATTTTATAATTTCCTTGATTCACCATAGCATACGTAAATGATCCATTACCACTTTCACTCAAATCGCTATTACGTGCTAAGATGCTCTCTTTCTTATCACCTGCTTCATCTAGATTATTCCACGTATCAGGATCGTCAGGATTTGGCTCTTGCCAATGTCTACTACTGAAACCACTTGGTGGTACAAAAGTCCTAACTGAATCTGGATATATTGCATTTGAATAATCCGCATCATAAACGCTATCATAAATTTCTCTAATAGTCATTTGGATCGTGTCGTCATAAACTCTAGCTTCACCGTAGGAATCTAGTTGAGATATAAATGCAGCAAAGTAACTTGGACTGATCCAGTGTGGGTAATTGTGTTGTGGTTTATTATATAAACTAAAGGAATTCCCATTCTTCTCGTGATATCTTCCAAATGTATTTTGCCAGGTTCCCAAATATGGAATAAATTGTTGATAAGTTCCTATTGAGGAAAAAGTAGCAGAACTATAAAATGAATTTAGAGATGAAAGGTTAGTGCCTAAGTAATTCCATGAAGGTGGATTAGCTACTGTAGTTTCCGTATCTACTGATAATCCTCCAAGAATTGTCAGTGGATAGCTAGAGGAATACCCTGTGTGTTTTGTTGGTCTGAAAAACAAATACTTTAACGATCTTGGGTAATTGTTTGCTTCATTGCTAATTGATCCGACACTAAGAGTAGCTAGTGCGAATGCCATTGTGACGCGTGAATCAATAGTTCGTGAACTATAAACCCCATCATACTTGTCTCCCATAATACACCCTACCAAGTTTTGAATGTGGGCTGATGTTTGACATCCACCCGTACCTTCAGGATTCCAAACATACCTTCTCCATTGCGTCTCCCACCAAGGCGTCTTAGGTTCTGGGTTGTCATCTTCCCAGGCCTCTTTGATGGCAGTTAAGATATCGTCTCGTTTATAATAAAAATTTATTTGATGTATAAGTTTGTGACCCAAAGTAGCATATTCAGAAGTTATAGTATTAACCCGTCCACTCAATGACGCAACAGCCCGTTGTGTCTGAGTACCTGTAAATCCATTAATTTTTGAACTAAAATCAGACAATATTGTGCCCGAGTGAAGTGGGGAGCTCTCCACCGTCGTCGGTCCTTGAGATATATTTGTTACTCGTCCTGCGTTATGGTAATCACTTCCCGGTTTACCTGGTAGTGGTCGAGGCTGTTGTACACTGCCTACTCCTGTTACCATACCACCAAAAGGTCCAAATGTTTGAAACCCACCACCTCCCAACCTTTGATGTTCTTCTTTACACCACTTTGCTAAATGGTACAATCCAGATTGCTTTACACCTCTCTGAGTTGGATACTTATAATTTGATGTTATTGAGTTTCTAACTTCTATATTTCCAACATCCTCTATTAGATCGTTACATTTTACAATTTCAGTTTGGGCATCCATTATCTGTTGTTCTATAAGATCATCGAGCTCTGAATCGATAACATCATCTGGATTAAACTTTACGGATGGGAATTTTAACCCATCCTTGTTAATAAATATTCTTATATTGACTGCGTGGACGCCACATAGATACTGTTTTACAAAAGTTGCTCTCTCATGTGAATATGAAAACTCTCTATCATGTCGTCTAAAAAGCATGTGCACTCTGATCCGTCTTGTACCTGGAGGAATTGAAAGGGAATTATATCCTATTACAAAAGCTTGCCTTCGTTTGGTTGGCCTGAAACTATCCATTTCAAACTCCTTCATCAGCTCATCATTTGTATCGTAAAATTCATATCTAAGCCTTGCTTCATCATGACAGTGACGGATAGTTTCATCATAATTATTAGCCTGTCCACCCGTTCGCGTTCCATTTGGTGTGGCAATTTTCCCATTATATGAACCATCATATTTGTAGGTTTTAATTTCCCTAGCTTGTCCTAAATATCCAAAACATTTTGCCTCAACATCAAATACCCCTTCAATCTTTCTATCAATAATATCTAATGTAGTGGGATCTGTTATAAACACATCTTGATATGCTGTTGTAAGATTTCCTCCTGGATTTTCTTTGATGAATGTGTGAGTGTTACCACTCGACATCCGATATGTATGATCTTGTGCTGTGAAAAAGGCTAGGCCATCTCTATGTGCATATAGAGGATCTATTCCTCCTGGATCTGGAAATCTGGCTTTGTATCCTACCCAAGAATGATCTCCTGATTTGCCCCAAAACTTTTTTAATTTTATTGATCCTAGTTGAGGAGTCCAACCAGAAAGTCCATTTTCAGCCATTCCATTCTGTACCAAGTTTGGTCCAAATTGGCTTGGGCTCGGTGTAACAATCTCAACATCTACTGAATCACTTGTCGTGGTTCCAAATGCATTAGTTGCTGTGAAGTAATATGTTCCAGTATCAGCTGATGTTGGTTTTTCAACTGAGTATGATAGTCCTGTGGATAGAGATGTTCCATCTTTATACCAAGTTACTACAATACCCCCACTTTCACGATCTAGATTATTTTCACCTAGAACGCCACAATCGATAACAAATGGATATCCCTCGAGAACTCTTCGATTGTTCTGTGTTATAATCGCTGTGCTATTATCTGTATTTGCCATAATTATCCCAAAGGCTCATTGCCAAAGTCAATCTTTGCGTTTGGCTGATTTGTTATTACCGGAGCTCTACCCTTCATTCCGAATTTATTATTTATCGACGCTAACTGATTCATGTCCGTATTTGGTTGGCCAAGAATGATGGCTGCATCCTCTAACGTTACTGAGTCAGTTATGTGAATATATTTTGTAAAGCCAGTGTCACTTAAAGTAATTGCTCCTGTCAGTGTATCCGATAGTTGTGCAGTCTGATCTAGCATTATTCCTTGCTTAGATGCTTCTTTTATATCTGCGAGGTTACCAGTTGGTACTATGGATGGATCGTTTGTAGCAGCTGGTAGGAAATGTGGTCCTCCCAACTCAGTTCTCATTATTTCACCAAGTGCCTCTAGTATCTTATTCCCTCTAAGGCCTTTATTCTTCGGCTTCCCTTTACCATATAAACCATAATAAGAATCTCCAATTACAGTATCAGACATTCTTCCAAAATTACTTCTAGCGGAATCACCGTATTGTGGTGATCTTACCCAGCGGAAGTATGGTCCTACATATGTCTCAGCTGCATTGGTTGGTACCGTTCCATCATTTCGCTTAACGAAAAACTCACCACCATCTGTATTTAGTACTTCTATATAATCAGCCGTGAACCAAGGATCCGTTTCAGTTACTGGAACGAATACATAGTCTTCTTGTGGATTGTAGCTATTATACTTCCGTGACGTAGAAAGTATTGATGTAAGTCGTTGAGAACTTTGCTGAGTTCTTGAATCAGCTGATTCGTTTGTTGTATTGCCTCCAGTATAAGCCATTTATTATCTCACCACCTTGAATACAAAGTCTTCATCGAAGTATTGCTTTTTAGTTCCACGATCTACTCTAAACACAAACTTGTAATATCGTTCTGGTTGGAGACCGTCCATCCAGAAGTCGAAATAGTTTCCATTAGCATCGCAGCTTATTTTTGTGTAATCCGTGTCGAACTCTATTACATATTCTTCAGTATGTACATCTTTGATTCCCCAATATGAAGTAGTCGGTAAGTATTTTACAGTTGAGTAATCGGATGAAGTCGCGTACGTTTTAGTTGGATATTTTTCTCTACCCATTACGGTTATACGTTCTCTTGACTCTTTTTTATATTCCCCTGCATTATTTTTTGGATATACTAATATAGTATCTGCAGTTAGTTCTGATAAAGTTCCTGGAGTGTGTGTTGAATCATCCCACTTAATTTCCATCTTGGGAGCATATATTGTATGTGTATCTAAACTAAAATATTTATGCGATCCGTAACGATTGCTGTTAATCTCATTTACATCAGTCCGTTTTGTAATCCACCCATCATTAATTAACGATCCGTCTAAATGTAATGCAACTCCGTTTGTTATATTAATTGATATGTCACCCGATGTTGCTGTCAAATCTTGAGATCCAGTCCACGCATTGTTAGCATGCCACGTACCACCGCCAGAATTAGTTGCCCAGTTATTTGTATCTGAAATTAAAGGATCTTTAGATGTATTCCACAACACACCAGTTGCTAAGTTTGTATGCGTCCAAGATGCTCCCAATTCTGCAATCGGTAGCCCCGTTTCATTTATATGTTTATCTCTACCTAATCCTTCTACCCACGATCTACCAAAACTCATACTCATCGGAAGTACTGCTATTGTTTCTGTGTCTGTGATTGCCGTTTCATGAGATACGTGAAGCTTCATAAATGCGGATGATGATGATGTCGATCCAGTGCTGAATGTTGGTATGATTCCATCTGATATCGATTTATTTAGGCTTGTATAGTCAAAGTATGATAAAATTCTAGTATTGAAAGTTTCGCTGTAAATGGCTCCCGATTGATCGCGCCTTGTAGATCCAGAAGTAATTTTGGTAAGTTCAATTATTTCATCCTTACCAGTATTCTTGCTAGTATCTTCTTCGTATATAGTTGTATCTTTCGTTGGAAAGTAAAAGTAAATCATTTTATATATCTCCTAGTAAGTTGCCAATCTACCAACAATGTCAGTATCCGGATATTTGATTTCGAACACCGAAGGATCCATTGATGGGTATATTATTTTATTTATTGTCGCACCTGCTATATCATAGGCGTGTGATGAATAATCTCCACCTACCTTGTTTACAACACCTACATTTGTAACGGATTGTACACCGTCCACCGCTGACAGTGCTGAGTATATTTCACTTATCAGAATTGGTTCATTGAATTGTATTCTATCAGTTGCATATTTATTCTTCAATATATTAATTCCCTTCAATAGAACTTCATTGGAATTATAGTTTGGTATTGTAATAATCTCAAAATTAATTCCTAAATTGATAACATACCCATCTTTTATATTGATGGCGTCTGTCATTAGTCTGTATTGAGATATATACTGTTGAATATTTATCTTAGTCGCGTGTCCTGTTCCAGTCAGCTTCTTATTTTTATCGTAACTCAAAACATAGAGATTCAATGCTAGTGGATTTGATTCTTCCTCAGATGTATAGGCATTAAGTTGGTAGTCTTGTACTACATATCCTTTTGCTATACTTCCATACCTAGATGGCATTGAATACAACCGGCCTATATAATCTTCACGCGTTACAGCTCTATTTTGAGATCCGTAAGCGGCCATTGCGTTTTGTCTGATTTCTTCAGTTGTCTCAAATGATCGGCCTCCTTGAGCTGAGTCATCATTGGTAACAGCTATTGAGTTTTTAGCTGCTGTCAATGATGCTGCTGATAGGTCTTGCATTGCAACAGCATTTTCGTTGTATGAAACTGATTGAACTTTTGTGAGTTGGTTGGCAGCTACATTTGATTGGATACCATCTCCCGTTATATACGTTACCGTGATTGATACGTTGGAGGGAGCTTCACCATATGCTTTTGTGTACATGAAATTACTTGGATCAAATCCTGCGTCCAATGATGATCTTCCATCTTTAGTTTGCAATCCTATGTTATCTGGATTTGGTATTAGTTCTTCATCTGCTTGTGCTGAGATACCAGCTCCAAATTGAAGTTCCACCAAATTTCCTGAAGTAACTTTAGAAACGAATCTTTTTGGAACTCGCTGCAATTTCAACAAGTATGGTGTTTCAGCACTATACTGGTTTAGGCGAGGATCGGATGCTGCATCATTTCGTACATCTTCAAATACAACATCTTGTGCGAGGTATGGAACTTCTGTCCAACTATTCCCATTTGAATCTAAAACATCTGTGATTCGTATTATATTATTATCCGGTAATCTTATTTTGAAAAATTGTTGAGGATTACCAACAGTTACAGTGAAACTTTTAGACTTACCAGATGTTGCAAAAACATTTTTCTGTAGTAGATATTGGACTGGTTTATTTGTAGCATCATCTGTAGTATATACTGATACTTGTGTTGGATTACCAGAACTCGATGCTGCAAAGTCTACCTGTGAGTTAGTACTGAATTCTATCGGTCCTGTTTTAGACTTTACGATCATCCCTTCTTGTATATTCAAAGCGTAATTGAAGTCAGGCTCTGAGTCTGAAGCTCTGGCTGGTACTAGTTGGAATATTTTCAAATCTACAACAGCTGGTATTGATGGCTTTGGTTTATATCCAAGTGATTGTGCCATTGCGACCACATTATTTCTTTGAGTAGCGTGTGATAACATCGTTTCTTTTATTTGGTCGTCCATATAGTACGATAGGACATCACCTACATATGCTGACATTTCTATCAACATCATTCCTAACGATGCATCACTGAAGTCGTTGTATGTTGATGGAAAGTATGTTTTAGCGTGTTGTACTAAAGCATCTCTAAATCCTGAAAAGTCTTTACTTAAATATCGTATTTCTCGTTTTACGTTTGCTGTTGGCATTAGTATCCTCCTCCATATGAGCTTATATCATTAGCTGCTAGTTCAAAATTCTGTTGTGCTGATCCTCCACCTCCACCTTGGAAGTCAGCTATTGTGAGTGGTATTCCTACAGCTGATGAATCAGCTCCATTATTTATTGAGAAAGTTACGCTGACCGCTACATTAGCTGAGGTTGATGTGCCTCCGTCAAATCTATCAACTGATATGTCTATCAAGGTTACGTATGGCATAAATTCTTGCACTGCTTCTGTTACTGCATCTTGTATTTTTATTATCACCGTTTCATCATTCTGCTCGAATAGTATGAACTTCAATCTAGATCCGAAGTTGGGGTTAGATAACCGTTCTCCTTTAGATGTAAGTAATAAGTTTACCATATTATGTCGCACAGCTTCTATAGTTGTATAGCTTGCATTGAAACTTGGGCCTGTTTGAGTAGTACCGAAAGGAAGTGCGAACCCTATAGCTATATTTGGATCTAGATCAATAGGAGCTATGAACTTAGGAATAAAACCTGCAGAGTAGTTAGCTAGTCCAGCCGTCTCTTGGTTATTCTGTAATTCTTGCGCTGTTAATGGATCCAAATAGTTTGGCATTTACTTACTCCTACTTCTTTCTTTTATTAAATGAATCTGATTTTACCAGCGCTGAGTAATCCTTCGTCAACGCGGCTGCTACTGCATCTGGTATATCTCTACCTTGTCTATCATCTGGTGCCATTTGTTGAGCTGATGGTTTACCACCCCCAAATGCATCCATTGGATTTGCTGCTCTGAAGTTTTTAGCCATATCTGATGTGTGTTCTCCACCACCCATTGTTTTATACTCTTGAGTTTGTTGAGCTGTTTCATTCAACATATCGTTCAACACATCATTACCTTTAATGAACGTTTGCTTAGTATAACCGTTATTACCCCGTGCTTCTTGATGGGCTGGTGTAGAGTCCTCATTCATTAAACTAGCTAATGAAGTTTGTTGAATCATATCAGTTGATATTGGTACAGCGTTCTTTACAGTAGGTTTTGGAGATTTCCTATTCTCCTTAATAATCTGTGCTGCTGCTAGATTGACACGTCTCTTGACGATCTTCTCGATGTCTGGAAGTAATGCTTCCTTAATTGCTTGAATTAGTTCTGATTTTTTCATTTAGTCTCTCCTGGATATAAATATATGTTACATTAAGTTTCTAGCTTGGTATGCTGCCTAAGTCTCCTGCTTGATTAGCAAGATCACTCGCTCCATCCAATGCACCGGCTGCTAAATTACTTGGATCGGAATAATATGCTACAGCAGCTTGTTGTTCTGCAGCCCACTCAGCATACTCTTGTACCAACTTCATATACTCTTCTATCTTTTCTTTATATTTTTTCATTTCTGCTATTATTTTTTCTATTTTTTCCTTTTCCTTCAATATGGGCTTAACAATTTTCTCTTCCAACTCCTTTTTCTGTTTCATGATCTTCTTCATTTCACGTTCTATAGGCTGTATTGGGATTTGGTACGCCATTGCGATTAGCATGTCCTTAATACCATCGAGATCAGCAATCATGGTCATGGATTTTATCTTCTGTGCAACTCCGGTGGTGAACGGAATTGGAATTGCAGGTGCATTTGGGAATCCAGTTTTGATAGCTAAATCGTAAAATGTTGCTAGTAAGTTTCCTAGACTATCAGTTCCATTCTTTAATCCCATTGCTATTGGTTGGACAAATGTCGATTCCCATTCTATTGTAGAACCATACCCTACCCAAGGAAGAGGAGTAAATGGTGGTGTACCAGTTGGAAGTAAGTAAATGCCTGTTATAGTAGCGAGGTGGGCTTGTAACATAGGAACCAATTGTCTAATCGGTTCGGCTGGATCACTCCCTTGGGTCTTGAAGTCAAATAACGGATCAAATGTCATGATAGGATTTCCAGGACTTAGTACTATTATTCCATTGGGTGCACCAGGTGCTGGATTAATCATTGCTCCAGTCCAATATATAGTAACGCCCATGCTGAACATTTGGTATCGTAATGCGCCTGGAACATTTGGGATCCCTGCTGTGATCTCTGCTATCTTGTCCTTGACAACTTTCATTTTTGCATCGATCCTCTTTTTAATTGGTTCGATCTTAGCTTCTATTTTCTTTTTCTTTTCTTCAATAATTGGTTTTAATTTTTCTAACTCTTCTCGTGCTAATCTAGCAGCCTCTTCGTCAGCATTGTCTATATACCATTGTACCTTATCAGTTAATTCTTTGATCTTAGCAACGAACTCTTTAATCTTCTCAATTTTTTCTTGAAGTTTTTTATATTCTTTTTTTATACTCTCGATCTTCTTTTTAAACTTATCAATCTTTTCTTTCTTTGCCGCAATATCCATCTTTGCCAATAAGCGTTCTTTCTCAGCTGCTATTCTTTCTTTAGCCTTAGCTTTTAAATCGGCCAACTCTTCTTCCAACCTTATTTTATATTTTGCAATCTGCTCCTCTATCAATCTCATAGCTTCTGCGTACAACTGTTCATCTAAATCTTTATATTTTTCATATAAATCTTTTAGCTTTTGTATTTTAGCTTCTATTTCTTCCTTCTTTTTTTGAATTTTCTTAAGCTTCATTTTTACCCTCTCAAGTTGTTGCTTTTTAATCTTGATAGGTTCTTCTAATGGGCTCTTTAGTATACCCATTGCATTCTTTATTGCGTTTGCAATTTCTTCTTTAGCCTTAGCAATAACTTCCTCCTTCTTCTTTTCAATACCAGCTAATATTTCAGCCTTCTTAATTGCAAGTTTAATCAGCAACTGTTGGAGCTTAGTCATTGGATTGGCTACTGGGGGGATTGGTGCACCTGGAAGACGTGGTGGAGGCCGGAATTGAGGAGGACCTCCTTCTTTATATGACAATGCCATGAGTTACTCTAAGAACACTTTTTTGCTAAACAGTCCAGTTTCCTGGCCATCAACAATTTCTTCATACATAACACCTAGAGATGGTAGTGGTACTAGATTACCAGTAATACCCCCTGCTATTACTGTTGTAGTCGAGAAGGCATTTATTAGCTCTAATAATACTTTTTGTAGTTGTTCACCTCGTACTGCATAGGTAAGATCTCTATCAGTATCCTTATCTGATCCTGCTCCCGATCCTAGATTTATTATCCCTGCATCTATTATAGCTAGTGGTCCAGCATCCAGTGTTATAGCTCCACTCGTGGCTAATGATATTCCTTTTTCAGCGAATTGGTATATTTCATTTCGAGATATACTTACAATCCTATCAGCTCTAATGATACATTGGCTTAGTCCAGATCCTAGATTTCCATGTTCGAATAAGCCACCAATATTCATAGATCTTGTTCTCGGTTTACCTTTCGCGTCCAATGGAAATGGTGTCAATCCTTTGAGCTCTGGAATATACTGTCCATTTGTTAAATATATTGCTGATGGGTCTGTTGATATATTATCAATATATCTATCAATCGCTCCCTCAGGCATTCCGTTACGAATGATCGTTATTGGTTTTAAGTAAGATGGATCCGATTCTAGATCGGGATTACCTCTCCAAGTTTCTCCTGCACCTGTCGATAGGGTAGCTGACATTCTGATCGATTGTCCAAATCGTCCACTCAGTAAAACATCTCCTTCAAATAATTTAGGCGACATTACAAGTGTTTCTTCATTACCTTGATCATTTGTTATTGAGTGACGGTGGAAGTCGTTTCCTAAACTAATTCTTTCTGTTTCTCCATCTGATGGTGGTGGTGTTTCCGTGTTATCCTCATACTCACTAGCTACTGCAGTTGTTACTTCACCTTCTTTATATACTATATTCCAAGCATCGGTACTAGCATTGTGATTGATATCACCTCTAATTGATATCGGAGTCATGTAGTAATGTGATACGACTTGTTTGAGGTCTTGATCTGGACGTGTACTATATGATGATGGTCCCTTTACTATAAAAACGTATTCACCGATTGTCGGTATTGATACGAATAAAGTATTAACCGGTCGTGCATAGTTTAACATCTTCAGTGGTGTTGTGGATAGTACACCTTGACTATCTAGTACTCTGAATTGGATTGTTCCTGCTTGATACTTTTCCGTCGGAGTTGTTATAACTTTAACAACTAGAGCCATTTGCATGATAGGACCAGCCTGTGAAGTGTTTCCTCTAAAGTCTACACCATCACCAGATGCATCGTTAGTTTCATATTGATTATAATACCCACCCACTACTAACTCACCTCACCTTTTACACTATTCGCTTTATCGTTTTTTATATCTTCCATCTCATTCATCGTATCTAACAATTGCTGCTTTTCATTGTCAGTTAATATCAAGTCACCTCCCGATGCATCCACTCGCGTCATTGCTCGCTGTACTACTGCAGCCATTTTTACGAGGTGCTCATCATTCTTGACACCAACCTCTAAATACTCCTTGATTAAAGGAACGATAATAGTAGCATCACCAATATTCTTAACTAGTGGTTTCAACTCACTGATTAGTATATTGATTTGCTTCTCCTTGTTCTTAGTGGTCGTGTATATATCTTTTAATAAAGATGAGAATGACTTCCCTTTGAACAGTTCTTGATCTTCAAAATTCATATTGTAAACTCCTTTTTCTTGATAATAAATATGGAGGTAAGTAGATTATCTAAGGTGTTCTGGTGGTATCCTGAAGATAGATCCATACCGTTTATATAATGGGTACATTACTTGATAACTTCTCTTGATAGTATTAACTACTTTGGTTATGTATAATGTTTTGACACCAGTCATTTCTCTAATCATTATATACAAAGCCTTCTTATTAAAGTTCTCTATATTATCACGGCTTCTGAATAGCTCTAACAACGCATCTGCGATTTGTCTATCTCTCGATTTTGAGAATTTTTTAAATAAGTGCTCTTCCCAATATTCTACAAATTCATCAAAGAAGTCCTTTATCTCAGTGACGCGATCCGCTCTAAATATTTCGTTAGTTACGTTTCGATCTTCATCTATTTTAATCACAGGTGCCTTCTGCTTCATTCTCGCATACTGCTTATTATTATTTATAATAAGATAATTTTTAGCTACGATTGAAAAATACGAAAATGCCTTACCCTTACCTTTAGTAAACTTTCCCATTTTCTCGATTAGGAAAGCTACTACTTCATGCTTCACATCGCTATGAGTCCCATCCAAATAGTAAAATTTAAAAGTGTGGATAATATTTTCAGCCAACTTATCAAATGGCTTCCATATA
>TARA_R110000744_G_scaffold9634_2_pt1 | contig 17623 bp, 12 predicted proteins | sample TARA_R110000744 | Tara Oceans TARA_R110000744 (sample SAMEA4398083) | marine metagenome | biome: Polar Biome; feature: [DCM] deep chlorophyll maximum layer (ENVO:01000326); material: water (ENVO:00002006), including particulate matter (ENVO:01000060) such as... | depth 36 m | reverse complement strand
CTAGATCTTCAATAACAAATGATTGCGCAAGAGGATCTGTTCTTTCACCAGCTCGTCGAACAGGATCTGGTGCTGGTCTAAAGCGAGTGGTGACCGATGAAGATGCTGTGTTAGTTGTAAACGCAACATCGACCAATCTTGTTGATAGTACAGTTTGCTGTCTGTGTACTGTAATACCCTGTGCATAATACTTACTAGAAGCAATTGACGTACAATCTTCTTCGTTATTTTTTGAAATATCAATGAGAGTAAATGAACGATCTCCAGCATTAAACTTAACATCATTTGTGTGTGGTAAGAAGAATGATCCCTCAATCCTACCATTAACATCAGTTACAAGAGTTGTTGTTGGTGTGTTAGGATGTTGTGTGAGAGTATTAAAGCCTGTAGAGTAATCAGAGTCGAGAGTAGAAATTCTTTGGAAAGACTCTTGCTTAACCCAGCTAGAAACATCTTTGTTCGCAAAGAACGGGAAGTGTCTTGTGTTAGGTTTCAGGCCTTGAGCTTTGAAGAAGATCTTTCTTGTTCTCATAAATGGGATGAATGTACGATTAACTTCAACACCATCCTCATCAATAAATTCTGTACTTGTTCTAAGTCCAGATACCTTAGCAGTAACTGTCGACCTAGTTGTTGTTGTGGTTCTGGTATTTCCAGATGTAAATGATGATGTTGTTGAACCACCAGCACGGGATCCTAATCCCTGTCCTAGACGTTCTGTACCAGACCAGTTAAAACTCCAATCATCCCAGACAGCGCCAGTTACATTACCTTGTGCAAAGCCTCCATCAACAACAATTGGATCTGTGAACTGAGTCTCGAACCACTCATCCGATGTGGGAGATAGATCTAAGAAACCACGATTGGTCACAACAGCAAATGGATTAACATTTTCTGTTCCGGTCATAAAGTCATTATTAATATAACTTACTTCTGTATGACTTAGATATACATTATCACCTTTTAGAATAACATTGGTGTTATCAGCATGGTCACTATCATAAAATAGATTTGTGTTTCTATTAGAAAATGTAGGTCTTAGTTCTTTACGTGATGGATCTATAGCTGCTTTATAGTCGGGTGATGTTACAAACGATCTTGCTTGATCAGCAAAGCCATCTACAAAGAAACCTGATTTGTTTCTATTGAGACCTGCAGAGTCGTATACCTCAAACTGAGATGTCTCAAGCTCGAGCAACGTGAGTGCAGTCGTCTCTTCTAAATTAGATAAACGTTGTTCCAATCTACCAATATCAGCCATAGTAAATCTTTTGTATGTTAGCATCTCACTGTTAACATCATTATCAGTAATAACATATGGATTCATCGCTACATTAAATAAGTCTAGTGATTTTTCTGGTGACTTAGGAAGCTGGGGATTAACTGATGCATCTCCTGCTATAATAGCAATGGTACTATCCGTATCAATAACAACCTTTACTGATTGCCCTTGATAATAATTAACATCAAAGGTTATTAGATCAGTCGGTCTAGGCAGTTCATTAATCTTTGCACCAGAGCCAAAGTTGCCCGAGCTGTTTACAACCGGTCTAAAGTCAATAACATTTCTTAGATTGACAACGGTTCCATCTGATCTTGTAAAGTTAGGAATGTTCTCATACGCAACTTGACCTGTATATGAGTTAACTGCGAAGAAGTCCCCACCAGCCCCATGCTCAAAATATTTGTACTTAATATACACATTTGATGCTTGAGTGTTACCAGCAATGATGTTTAGTTTACCTAGGTCATACTTGTCATCTCTTTGACCATTATCTTGTTCGTAGATAGCAGCTAATGAATCACCATCTGAGTCTACTAATTTAATAGTATCAAATGAATATACATCTGGCTTATCTAATGTTACATTACCATCACCATCTGGAGTGATTGTTTGCGTGCGATCTGTCAATGTTTTAGATCTAACAACACCTGCTGATTTATTAACATAGGCAAGAACTTCATAAGGGTTCTGACTTACTGCCGCGCCAGTAATACTTGCTGATTGTGTGCCAGCTCCAGCTACAGAAGCTCCTGTATCTACATCAGAGTCAGCAGCTCCCATTGTCCATAGAGTTGTATCAGAGAATGTTTCACCAGTCGCTGTTAACGAGATAGTAGCTTGACCACTCGCGTTTGTTTGAGTAGAGAAACGTCTTTGTACAGCAACAGAAATGTCTGAGATAGATTGTGGTCTAATTCTGGGTAGATCAAATAACAATGTGCTGTTAGATGCATCTTTGAGAACTGCCTTATTAATTTCTAATACTAGGTTCCAGAAATCTGTTGTTCCTGTACCAATAGATTTAACATCAGCAAAGTTCTGACCTGCGTTCATTGCAATGTCAAACAGATACAATCTATAGTTTGCACCATCTTCTTCAACATGTCTAACTCTAGCTGTACCAATAGTTGAACCACCATGTGTTACAGCAGTACGTAGGTTCATCTGTTGAAGTTCATTGATATTAGGAATACCTTTGTTTCCCGTAACAATGATGTAGCTACCATAACTTGAAGCAACAACTTGGTTGTTTTCTGAGGCTGTTGTTCTTGGTTTATCTAATGTGATAATTGTATCACTTGGGTTGTGAGCTCTATAACCATCTACATACGCAGTGCCTGAGCTGATAATAAAATCTAGCTTACTGGCATCTGAATCGTTTGTTTCAAAGTTAAGTTCGAAAGGCTTTACAATGTAGTCACCTGACTCTTCTTTTGTGCGAAGAGCAAGAACATTATTAATCTCATTGTAGTTGTCTGTAGCTGATACTTGAGAAGATACAATACCGTTTTTAATCTTGGCAACTTCAATATAGTTTTCATCAGAATCAATTTCTGATTGTTCTGCAATCGTTAAAGATATTCTATAACGATCAGCACCTGGAGAAGATAAGTTAGGTGTAGCACCCTGATTATCAAATAACGCGTTGTTATCAGCAGCAGTCACAACATCTTGTGTTACTTTAAAACCAATACTTGTAGTAGGTTTGTTAGAATACTTTGCAACGATCTTTGATTGGTTTTTAGCAAATACAAAATGTTCTTGTGCGAAGAAGTCACCTGCGTGCATCGATACTTTACAACCTTGACCTACAGCTGGATTAGATACAGTGTTGGTTGATTGTACGGTCAATGTAAAGCTAGAACTTGTTAGTTCTTCACCAGCTGCTACTCTCACAGGAGCGGCACCGCTTGTACCACTAGACGTGTTTGTATATGCAATATATAGTGTAGCTGGATCTGATCCAGCTGCAGCGATGACTTCAATTACCTTAAATGCAATTGAACCCGCTGATGTAAATTCTACACCCACTAGATCTGTAATAGTTGCTGGTAAAGCGTTAACTGTAGTATCAAGTTTAACAAATTCATATTGAGTGTTGACGGTTAGTCCACCTGGATTGACTGCAGCACCTTCTTTAAAGATGTGCTTGCCCAACCGACCCAATTCTTTTTGCATAATTGTCTGCAGTTGTGTGAGTTCACGAGCTTGCAATGCACGTCCACTGTTGAACAGGATTCTATGATAGTTATCACTATCTTTAAAGTCATCTCTGTAAGTAGATGAGAAAATTTCTGAAGTAAACGCTTTTGTCATGCTAGTCTTCCATTAGAGTTGGATAATAATTTTGATGTCTTCTGTCTGGTCAGCAGATCTTTGAATGGCTGCTCTATTATCTATATACATTACTTCACCGGTGCTAAAGTCGACATCACCTTTGACGAATGCAAGAGAGTTAGCATCTGTTCCTACTGTTTCAAGAACACCTGCGCCATTACCATCTGTTTCTGTAATAGATTCACCTTCAGTAAATGGTCTGAATTGTGTATCTGAATCTTGAATATACCACACTGTATCTGAGTCAGCTTTTACAACATATGCTTTTGCTAATGATGTAGCACCTAACATTGTTTTATCAGCAGAGAACCCAGCTGTGATTGTTTGGAATTCCATACGTCTCAATGCATTACCAGTAACACCAGTAAAGTTTGCATCAGAGTCTGGGATTTCAATGTTCTTAACAAGCATAACTTGTCTAAAGTCATTGCCCACTGTCCAGTTAGAACCTTCTGTACCATCTGGTTTAGCTGTAAACATAATAGCTGTAGATTTGAGATCGTCTCTTGGATCAGCACCTAGTCCTTTTGCAGGACCCATAATTGTTCTAACTTTAGCACCAGATCCATTACCACCAGTTACTTCTGCGTGGCTGTATGTATAGTTAGTACCATGAGCCAATGTCCCATCCGAGTCTGTCACATTAACAACTGTAACTGCTCCACCTGAGATAGTAGCTGTCGCTCTTGCTGTTAGACCATCACCATATACCGTTACTGTTGGGACTGTTGTATAACCAGAACCACCTGCCAATACTTCGTATCCAACAACCTGGCCAGCAATAGCAGCGTTTTGGATACCAACTTGTTCAACATGGTCTGCAGGGTCGTCTGAGTCAAATGCTCCAAACTTTGTTACAGGCATATAGTTAGCAGATAAGAACTGTGATGATCTTAGAGCACCAATAGAGTATAAGAATTTCCAGCGGTAACCGTCTCCAGTTTCAAAACCTGTGGTCAGGGTACCGGTTGGTTTAACTGTGGAAGTTACAGTCTGTCCTACGGCGTTCTTACCACCTTCTAGACACACATATACGTTATTCTCATCCGTGATAACATAAAAGCTATTACTTGGATGACCTGATATATTATCATCATATCCATTGTAGATAGCACCAAGAGACCAAGAGTAACGTGGTACAACAAATGAATGAGCTTCTACATTCTTAACAGCAACCATGTTTGTCTGAGCATCTCGTATTGTACGATCTGTATTGGTTGGAGTAGGAGCTGCATCAGTTGCGTTCCAGTCGATGGGTCTACCAACTGATACGTAATAGTTGTTAGCCGAGTCAGCTATATCTGATTGTAGATTAGTTATGATCTCTTTTTTAAATTTATCTGTAATAATTGCTGGCATGTTTTATCTCTTATGCTGTTACGAAGAATAGGGCAGCTGCGTCTGAGGATGCATATTCCTTAGGTGACAATAGAAGCCATCCATCTGGATCATCAAACCACATACACTTTACTGCACCCTTAGCTCTTAGAGTAAAGGATGTCCCGTTCTTAAATAATGTTGGAGTAATAGTTACGTCACCTGTTCCTAGATTGGTTAGAGTCTTTTCTTCACCAACAAAGGTTCCGTTTGGCATAGTAGCAGCGATTGCACCACCTGCATCAAATATAATTAATGATCGTGTGCTAGGAATAGCTTGACCAGTAGAAGAAATTGTTTCTGGTTTAAACCGTACACCAGTCTGAATATGAACAAGTCCACCATTCTTACCTGAAAGTCCAAGTCCAATATCTGAATCACCACCATGTCCAGCTAACTGAGGAATACCGTTGGCAGCTGCGTTTGAAACTTTAATGTGGTTAACAGCACTAGCCGAAGGATCCATTTCCAAAAGTTCAGCACTGTTGGCATCCTGGATGTGACCAGTGATAGTTGGGTTAGTCAGTACAGGTGCTGTTAATGTCTTATTAGTTAATGTCTGAGCATGTGCTTGAAATACAAATGTATCAGCACCTGTTAACAATGGTAGAGTTACAGTTCTGTCTGCAGTCAATTCATTAACAGCAAATACATATTGATGGTTAGCAGATGTATCATTAATCTGTGGTAAGGTCAACAATGGATCTGTCAATGTTTTATTAACAAGTGTTTGTGTACCACCCGTCAATGCAACTGTACCACTTTCACCTGGTAAGTTAATTGAAACCTTTGCTGAACCTTCTATGAATCCCAACACAGTGTTGTGTGTCAATCCATTATAAACTAAACCACTGTCTGCTAATGACATCTTTGATGTAACCTGAGCACTATCACCACCCAGTAGAGTATAAAGCTCTACAAAGTTATCGTTGGTCTTACCAGTTGCGGTACGTAATGTATCGCCTGTTCCATCGTTAGCTGTAGTGCCTCTGTTTATGTTCTGTCTTGCCATTGCCCAATTCCGTTTCTGGTATTAGTTGTATTTATACTGTTTTATTATGCTGAATCTGAATCATAGTAAGTATATTTAACTTGATCCATTGTATCGAATACATCACGATCCATATCTGCTCTAGGTGTTCTTGCATCTCCAACTGCAGAGTCCGCATCCATTGTTGGTGAGTTAGTATCAATAAAGTCTGAGATATTGTCGTAGTATCCATCAATCTCTGATAGAGGCACAGTTTGCATTGACTCAACTCTACCTGGTAGATCAATACGTAGTTTGGTACCATCTGAATCTATTTCACCAGTAAGATCTGTAGTAAGTAGACCCAGACCTAAATTAGCAGTTCCTTGAACAACCGGATCGTTAATACTCTTAATATAGTCTGGTGTAGATAAGGCCATAGCGGTTGTACCTTCAAGTAATACTTGACCCCCAAAGTACATGCCAGATGGATGTACAAATAATTTATATGCTTCTCTCCATACAGATACAGGAATGTCTGCTTTAATTAAAATAGCAAACACTTGATATAGTTTATCATCTGTTAAGAACTTTTGTGACTCAGGACCTATTCTTGAATCAGTCTCACCAACAATAAAGCGGTCTTCTTTTGTATATCTAACATCAGGTGTAACACCAAAGAATGTTCTAAAGAACTGTTGTATAGAATACAATGTCCCTTTAGATCTATAAAGAGTATTAGAATACTTAGCGGCTGCTCTTTTGTTTTGAAAGCCTTCAAAGTATGATTGACCCAATAGCAATTCATCTTCAAGAAAAGATAATAGTGATAGATCTGTTGCTGTAATGTCTCTTGCTGTTAGAACATCATGGACTAGCTGCGCTGGAGACTGATCTGAGTCTTCAAACTGATTGTACGCTTCAAGCAATTTAATTAGTTTTGGATACTCAGTCTTAAAGTAATCTGGTAGAACCTGCTCAACCTGATGGTTGTCAGTAAACGTATAGTCTCTACGAAAGTTATCTCTTAATGTATAATCTCTTGGCATATGATTCTACTATACTGAAGTTACGATTACTGCGGATGCAAATGATGGATCTTCGTCAAATTCTAAGATGTCCTGTCTTACAGGAGCAATCGCACTTTGGTTGGCTGGAAGTACACTAATCTTAATATAATTAACACCACCAACAATGCTGTTGGGTTTAAAACCAACAAGTGATAAAGTACCATTTGCAGCTTCATAGCTGCCCACATTATCTACAACAACTGTAACACCATCTAGTGTTACTACTTGTAGCTTATTGGAATTTAGCTTATTTCTAATTTTACAATTCTTACCAGCAACTACAAATGATGAGCTGTTAACAATATAGTTAACATCATCTGGCGCAGCAATTGCTGTTGGGAATCTTTGTTCAAAATCGTTCTGAGCATCTAATCTTGGAATGATACGTTGTTGCATCTTTACTTCCATACGAGAAGAAAGAACAGCTGGTGATACTTCATCAATTAAAGTCAACACATTTGATCTTCTAAATGCTTGACCAAACTTACCTGTGTTAGCAGAAAAGTAATTTCTTACAGCTGTATTAACAGAATCTGTAATACTATTAAGTGATAGCGTTGTTAATTTACTATTAAATTGGAAGAATGTGTTTGTCTCTATAAATGTCTCAACTGGATCGACAAATCTTAGTCTAAATGATACAACAGATAACTGGTCAACCAACTCTTGTATACTAGATTGTGTTGTTGTCTTTGTAGAAGCAGGAACATCATCTTCATATACGATAGACATATACACAGCACCAAATTCAGGCTTCAGAGCATCTTCACCACCAAACGATTTGATATCTTTAATTAGTGTTGAGAAGTTTCTTAGTACCAATGATGAATAATCGTCTGATGTTACCATTCTATTTTGTGTAGCATATTGGAATGGAGCATTAGTTCTAATAGACTGATTAGTTTCCTTCGCATCACCACCCAACGAGTTGGTAACAGTTGCTGCTGATATGGTATAATTAGATCCTGATACTTCAATTTGAGACACTGGAGTAAATACTGCACCTTCATTTGCAACTGCACCGCTAACAGAAAGAAAGTCTAATTCAATCTTATAACCAGCTTGTGGACTAATGCCAAATGTTACACCATCACCAAATGATAACTCAAAGTATTCGTTAGGAGACTCTTTGAGGATATACAACGCTGTCTGAGCATTGATAAGAGTGGCTGCTTTGATATTCTGATATGTTCTAAAAGAACTTGATGCTACTGATTCATATACACGAACAATAGCTGTATCGATATCAAGGTTCTTATCTGGTACGATGTACAGAGCATCTTGAGATACTGCATCAGCAATAAAGGTCTTTGTCTTTTGTGTACCTTCATAGATTGTGATGTTAGAGGACCCACCTGTTGTTTTAAATTGGTAGATCCCAGATCCATCATCAGTAGCAGATACTGTTTCTCTTGTTTGGAAAGCATATGTTATATCATCGATTGAACTTTCAAACATAATACCAGGAGCTAATGATACGGTAGTTGGTCGTTCAGCCAGCCCTGAGAGGTCTATAGAGAAGCTTACAACGGCTCTTGATGCAGTCATGGACTTTGGAACGTATCCAATTCCTTCTGCTAAAGAAACTAGAGAGCTTCTTAATTGAGCTGTACCTAAGTATGATTCGTTTAGTGAGAAGTTAGCGATCAAACCATTGTAGTGAGTGTTGTATGCTAACACATCTAAAATGTTCGATAGACCAGAAGCCTCGAAGTTGTAATCCGCAAACTCATTTTGCTGAGCTAAGAATGTTTTAAGGTTATTCTTAATAGATGTAAAATCTAAATTGGTTGACTTAATAGTTGTTGCCATTATCTCAGTCTCGCTAAGTTCGTTGTGAATGTTACAATTTCATCTGTGCTTACTACCCTAAATTGAACAGATACTCTCATATCGTTTTGATCGGGGAGAACTCTAACATCAATATCTACAATACGAACTCTTGGCTCATATTCTTCGATTGATGATATAATGTTATCTCGCACTTCAGATTCAGTTTGGTCGTCAGCTAATTCAAATAATAGTGCTGTAAGGTTAGCACCATAAAATGGTTCAAAGGGTTTCTCATAATGATTAGATAACAACAGATTCTTTATCGATTGTTTAACCGCTGCTGCATCTCTCTTCTTATATATGTCTCCAGAAGGCCTCTTATTGAACGTCAGGTCAATATCAAGGTAGTCCACAGTACGTGATGATATCAGCGTACTCTTCTGTAGATCTCCATCTTCCGATGATAATACTCTTCTAATAGCCATTGTACTTCCAAATGATTTCTATTATTTATAAGTTAAATTAGAGCGTCTGAGATTGAAATGTAAGACTCTCTCGCTAAAGCTACACCTCCAACCCCAAATGAATATTGAGCTGCATTAAGATCCACTATTTGAATATTACTAAATGGACTCAATTCAGATATGATTGATGCTCTAATTGCTTCTTGTCTTGCTGTATCACCCTTTTGAGTTATACGGTATAAAATGAATGTTACAAGATGTCCTAATCTCACAGATGTGTTCACAATATCTGCTATTCTTTTACCAATTGCTTCTGGTGTATCTGCTGTGGTAATAGCATCATTATATCCAGCAGATATAACAACAACCTGTCCAGCTCTGATTCTATTAATATTTTCTTTGATAGCCACATCGCGTGATGTCCTAGCATCTTGACCATATGACTGCCAAGGATCCCCACCATAAACTCTCAATAGTCTAGCATGAATGTCTCCAACGGTAAAGTACCCAGCAACATTATCAGGTAAGTTAACTGGGAATGTTACTTTAGTATTAGGTCTTTCTGTTACTTCAACTAATTGTCCCACAGCTTGAGTGGTATTATTGAATTGTGTCTCTACTATCCCTTTAAACTTAACATCATATGTTGATGGTATATTAGGAGTCTGAATAATAATTTGAGCGTTTAAGATACCCTCTTCTTGAACATCATAATCCAATATAATTTTATCATACGTTCTATGATATATTTGTAGATAACGAGCTAGTTCAAATGATTTGTCGTTGTCGACTTTACCATTAATTCTTAATTCATATACAACGCCACGTCCAGTTTTAGCCAAGAAGTTGTGATTGCTATCATCTTCTGTCATCTGTTCTTCTGGTGATTGCTTATATACACCTTCAACTACAACTAATGTATGATCAGCAAATGTTCTTTGATTGGCTTTAATTGCACTTAGTATCTCTGCATGAGGAAGTAAATTCCTTGCTAATTGTATTCTATCTGCCAGCTCCGGTATATGTTGTAATGTTGTTCCTATTAAGAAAGATCCTAATGTCACACCATTAGCTAAAGGAGTAGCAGCAGTAACTTTAGTTAAGCCTTCTGGTAAGAAGCGTAGGTCAGGTAAATAATTTTTGGGCATTATACAGCTCTTATCTTTTTGGATGTTAGATATGTTGAAGGAGTTCCCATGGGTGTTTGACCTTGTATGGTTAACTTAGTTGCATCTACAACGCTTGAAACATTGGGTGGAGCTGTCTTTGCATAATCAGGAGATAGATTGCCTTCAGCTATTTGTGTAGTGATAAATGATGGATTAGATCTGTGAGCTGGGTCTCTCATCTTAGCTCTTGTCTGCTGAGGTGTCAAAGTAACATTTGTTACTCCTCCAGTCTTTACAGATGCATCTATATTGTTTTTAATTGTATTATCAGGGTCAATAATTACTTCGTTGATACCTCTATCAGACTTCTTATACTCTGTTAGTAAGGCTGCTGTGGGCAATGCAGTTGCTGTTTCATCTCGTGCAGTGTCATCTATAGTATACCCTTGAGCAGAACCTGTATTACCAGCAGAACCTGGATCAGTATCAGGGTCTGAATAGTTCTGAGAGTTAGTAACATCAGCAGTTATAGCTTGATTAGCTGTCCCTGTTAAATCTCCTTCAAACAATGGTGCTTTCACTCTAGCACTAAAGTCACCAGATACGCCGTAGATGTTCTTAACATAAGCAATGATGTTCTCGCCACCAAATGTTCCTGTGTCACCAAAGACAGATAAGTTGTCAGCAGCAATGTTTGTATTAGGTGCAGTGATTACAACTTCACCCTCTGATGTCATGCTTAACGTCCCAGATGAAGCAATTGTCAGTTCACCTTCTACAGCATATCTACAATCACCTTTAACTGCTGTGTTTAAACCTTGGAGATATTGATGCATACCTCCACCAGTAACAATGTTAGATTGATTGCCATTAACTACTTTACCATCATCACCATATATTGTTGATATAGATGATCCTTTGATCTCTTCTGTCTTATCAGCAGATTTAATATTATACTCACCCCCAACATTAACATTAAAGTCTTGGGCAACATCTATTGTCAAATTAGTGAATTTAAGGTTACCATCACCCCCAACATTTAAAGAGTAATCTTCATCGGTACCTTCAACACGTCTGCGCCCTGTTAATAGTATAGAACCATCAGGACAAAGTTCAATCCCATGACCCTTTTTGTGTCTTATCATAACTCTTTCAGAGCCAGATGTATCATTGTATTCAACTATATGACCACCAGGAGTTACATATGTGTAGCATTGAGCGTATTCTTTATTCCCACCAGTGTGGAAGTCATCAGGCAATTCAGCTCCGTGTAGAGATAGATTCTTATCAATTGTGGTGTGAGTTGATTGTCCTTCTGTACCTGGTGCTGGATGTACTCCTGTTTGATCACCAAAGCCCTCAGAAATCAAACCAGCTGTCTGAACTTGTCCACTACCTTGGACATTACTTCTTTTAATTAATGTTTCTACACTATTAACAGCCATTATACATTTCCTTGTGAAGCAGATATAAGTTGTTTAGTTGATGATGACCTACTGCTTTGACCATGATTATCTTTTCTTAACGATTGCCTAATTGCTTCAATGTTAACTCCCACATTGACTTCAGATAGATCATCAACATCCCGATATGCATCAAACACCTGACCTCCTGGCCATACACTATAGAATGCTTCCATTATAAACTGAGCACTCTCACCTTGTTTAATAGTAGCTGGGTTATTTTTAACATGAGGAATTACAACACCAACCGAATATTTTTCGCGGGTAGAAGAGTAAGATCCAGCTTTTGATATTGGACGTCCTCTTTGAATATTACCACCTGATAATATAACATAGTGGAAAGGAATGCCATCACTACCTTCTGCGTTATAAGTTTCGTGAATGTCATTAGCTGTTAGTATTTGATTTTGAGTCATTTCATGTCCAAAGAAGACAATCTCTGTAATCTCTCTTGAACATTTAATCATTTCTATCTTCAGTTGTTCTAGAGTAGCTATAATATCAAAGTATCCAGCTGGAGTCTTGCTACCATTCCATTCATTATTTTTACTCGATACATCATAGACAGCAGTTGATGAGTTTCCCACAGGTCTTTTTTCAATCTGATCATTTATACCCACAGGGATAGCACCCAATGCAGATTCTACTTCAGAGATTGACTTTCCTGTTTCCGCAACGACAATCCTAACAGCTTCTGCAGAGTTATTACTTTGCAGTAATACCAATACACTTGCAGCAACTGGAGAAGATACCCCCACATTCTCAATTAGATTAAGAGGTGTTGCATCTGTCTGTAGTATAATATCTTGTAAGACATTACCAGTAGAGCTTTTAACTATATTGCTAAACGCGTTTGTATAAGCAGTAGAAGCAGTTGTAAACTCTGTAGAGAATGTATTAAAGTCTTTTAATGTAATATCAGCCACCTGATTAGAAAACTTTAGTGGGACTATGTTTGTTATAATGTTCTGTTTCTGCTGATCAGTTGCTGTGGGAGCAGCTTTACTAATAGCACTCTTAACACCTTCAGCTGTTGTAGCAGATATAATTAATTTGTTAAAACCATTGTTAACAGATGAACCTGTCATTGCATCTAGATCTGATTTAGAGCTACTAACATCATTAACAACTAGATTTTTTAACCCTGTCAGATTTTCTGTTAGTAACCCAACACCTCTTTTAGGATCTATATTAGTAGTTAGTGATTCTATACCACTGAGGTTTTCACCCAGCAAAGTTCCAAAGCTAGAAGAATTCAGAGCTTGAACATTAGATGCACTGATATCAGCTTGCTGGTTTAGTTTATCAAACCCAGAAGAAAAGTCAAGATTGCTAAGTTTTGCATTGATCGCATTAAACGTTGCCATTATTCAGACCTTCCATGTTTCTCGAGTATCTCTTTTGCATCTGACAATCTTTGTAGATATTCGCTTCTATATTCTGATATCACAGAATTTTGACCAGAAGTAGATACAGCTGATATCCCTCCTCGTCTTTGGTACTTAGAGTATGACTTTCTCAGGGGATATGCATCTCTAAACTTACCAGACACATCTGGTCGTTCATATAATGCCATCACAGCTTCTGTACATTGATCAATAGTGCTAGTGTTTGAAAGATATGGCCAGACCCAGCTTTCTTTATTATAAAGTTCCCAAATAACAAAACTTAGTTGAAGAGCAAAGCTTTCGTGTGACCCGTTGTTATCTTTTGCATATTTAACTAGATCATAATATCGACCTTTTGTTTTACCATTCCACTGAGCAATACCAATGGCGTTTTTATTGTCGCCCAATGCTCTTGGGTTTAAAGCTTGTCCAGCTTCATGCATGAAGTTTCCCACAAAAGCTGCAGCAAGTTCGGCTGGGTTATTGTGCCCACGGGTCTGAAACTTTTCTTTCAAATAATTAAATGCTTGTTCGTGTCTACTTTCACCCACTAGTAATATTGGAATATCTCCAGCACCTGAAGTAGATTCATTTAAAGCTAAAAGCTGATTTTCTGTTAACTCGGTGCCAACGTCATTACCATCAATTCCAACAGTTTCCAACAGTCGATTTATATCGTCTGTAATTCGATCGCCTGGCTTGTATTGATTATCAACATCAGACACATTAACATAGGTGTCAGCAGGTCCATCATACTTAACTTTAAACATAGGATTATGTGGTACTGAACCCAACACCATTGGAACTTGTGAGTGAGCACCATCAACAAATACTCCAAATACTTTTGCACCTATTTGTATTCCAGTAGCTTGAGTTGTTAATGATGTTCCCCCTTGAGTTACAGGTAAAACAACATTGGCCCAAGGTAGATCGGTATCAGCTACGTCAGCTGTTCTTTCAGAATGAATACCAAATACCCTGACTTGAATACGTCCCAGCATATCGGGATCGTTGATGCCTTTTACCTCACCCATAAACCATCTAACATCATCACCATAAAATTCTGTGTTTATAGCTCTCATTGTTTTTGACCTGTCAATTTAACGATCTCCATATGCACATCATATTGTCCTGCAGAGAACTGATGTCTTGCTTTATATACAAGGAACTTACCTGATCGTTGTCTATCAATATTTTCAACGTTTGAAGCACCTTCACCAGATGCTGTAGAAGGTGCTGCATAGTTTAAATAAATGTTAGAACCAACACCTGCTGTTTCATCTAAAAGATATGGTTGTCCTGGAACTGTTATTGTATATACATTGTTCATAAGTATTGTTCTTAGAGCCGCTGACTTCACTTTAAGTTTGTACATAGAAGATTTTAAACTCTCGTCATGATAACCATGTATTGGTTTGCCATCATCATCATAAAATTGTCTTGAGGCAACTACACTACTAAATGACTTAGAGGGATATCCATCTACACTTCTCTTCTCACCCTGACTTGATGATCCTATCTGTAGACCACTATCTATAGCCAATCCTAATGATTCGTTGACACCCAAATCTTTTACAAAAGTTTCAAGAGTTACAATTCCAGAGTGGAAAGTGTCTGATAGCTGACTGCCAGATGTTAGATCCATAACTTTATAATCAGATCCGACAGCTCCTGTTTGAGCTAGACGTAAAGCGCTTTCAATACTTGTTTGTTTATGGTTCTTTACATAAAACAATTTGCGTAGCTGGTCATTCTTATCTACTGTTTGGTTATGTGCTGTTTGTGTGAACGTATACGGAGTTCCATCATTCCAAGGGGATTTAAACATTATTGTTTGTAGATCAGCCAACTTAATATCATCATCACGAAGCGTACAATACAAGAAATAAGGACTACCACTAGAAGTAGACATTCTATCTCTAATCCATTCAACCGATTGTAAAGCAGTCCAGTATGGAATGTTTACCTTCATTTTACCTTGACTTGCGTTAGTAGCATCTTCTTCTGTTAAATTTTTATCTAAATGGCCACGCAAAATATTAAACAGTATTGTTGATGGAATACCAGTATACGATTTACTAAACTTTTTAAGTGTACTAAGATATGCGTGCTCTTCAATCATAGTGATTGCTCTCACGTCAGTCTTTTCATTAATTGATATCTCTTTTGCAATTCCAGTTATCATAAAGTGTTTAACTTTAACAGGCGCATCTACATTTGCTTTGAGATGTATCGAAACTCTTTCCGAGCCTTTTATTCCTATAGTACTTTTAAACGCGAGACTATCTGGCATTAACATAGTAGCTGTCAGATATGGAAGCTCAACACTTTCAAAGATGTTAAGTTCTGAAACTATCTTTTTGATATTCAATACTTCCGCTGATCCTAATCTATCAGCAGTAAAATCAATTTTATCAATAATGTATTCGGATTGATCGCCTGACATATTATTCTCTCAAAAGTTTAAAGTATTCATTCGCTACCGATGCTATCTTACTCGGCTTAATAACAACAATGCTTTTAAGATCATTGTTAAAGTTAATATTATCTTCCATAATAGTTGTAGGAACAAGACCGCTCGTGTTTTGGTTATACGGATCTATATCAACAATTGTACCACCTGAGTTCTTATAGTACAACGGAGCATTGTATTGTTGTGTTTCTGCTATAGCAGTTGCAACATTAGCTGCTTGATCTACTACAGTATCACCAGCAGCAATTTGTTCTGTTGCGCCAAAGTTATTCTGAAGACCAGCTTCATTGTTGTTAGAAGCAATTACTAGTTGACCCAGATCAAGATTACGTTCTACAATCCTACCTGTTGTACCAGATGTCTTACCCAGAACATTAACTCCTGGTAAGAAGAATGACGCAATGTTTGATTGGGTTGTAACAACTCTATGAGGATATCTTTTCTTGACTAACTCACGAAGTTCACGTTCTGGCATTGGCCAACCTGATTCACGGAGACCATCATTCATTGCAAAGAATGTCCAATGATAGTTAGGTGTACCATATAGCTTCTGTGATACAACATCTGGTCTATCACCATCTAATATAGTATACTTTTGATAGAAAGCCACTTCCTGCTTTACCTGATCTATAATATCAACATAAGCTGTTATGTTAGGAAAGAGGGTGGGATCTTCTCCATCACCAAATTTGTAATCTACTAACTGAAAATTTCTAAAGTACATATTAGAATCCTCCTCCTTCACCAGTTGTTTCATCACCCAGAACTAGTTTTCTATGTAATGTGCTTGATTCGATAAACGTCATTGAAACATCAACTTCTGTGAAATCTCCACCTTCAAGAAATCCCATACCACTTGAGTTGTACGTAGCAGAGAAGTTTCTTAAATATGATGGAAGCAATTTAGTAGCAAGTTGTTTGGTATTTCTATACATCATGTTTATCTGAAAAACATTTGGAAATTCATATCCAGCTGGTATATCTCCTACTGTAATAACTTCTGGATATAACTCACCTCTAAAGAATTTAATAATATCTTTTATTTGCTGAGTCTCTTGTCTAGAAGTTGGAATCATTTTAAATGTGAATGTAAACTCTCTCAAAGGAACACTTTTAAACAATGCTCTTGTATTAGGATTTAATGTTGTTCTTGTTCCAGATCTAACAGCCCCTCTAGCACCTTCAGATGGAATAAAGTTTGCTGCGCGTGTTACAGCTAACCTACCTGCAGCACTAGACATTGCATCACCGCCTCTGAAAGCATCTATCATAGACGATACGTTATTTACAACACCATTTGTAATAGAGTTTACTAGACTTGAACCTTGTCCCATACCAGCTTCTGTTGATGCTCCTAACAAACCCAAATCAATATTATCATATGCAGCACCATCAACAATTTGTATGGCTTGTGGAAGATATAGTGTAGCCTTATCTAGCCTTTGTTGGATTTCTTGACCTGTACCTGCAATGCGCCCTGTACCAGGAGTACCATTGTTCATAGCCTCAAGCCGTGATCTTGTTGCTGCCTGATCTCTAACTGCTGTGCTTGCTCCCCCTGCAGGTCCATCTTCTACTTCAGGTGTTTTATACAAAGAACCAAATATAGATGAAACATCAAAAGTTTTTAACTTTATCGCTTGAAATGATACAGTAGCTTCGTAGTTGATCTGAGACTTGTCAAGTGGGAATTGATATTGTTTGGCCATTTAATATTCCAATAAATAGTGCGTTAGATGTGAACTTAAAGGTATTTATATGGCTTATTCTGGAAAGTATATAGTTAAAAACAGATCAAAATACAGTGGTGACCCAGATAAAGTAGTGTATAGATCGATGTGGGAACGCCATTGCTTCTATTGGTGTGATGTAACTAACAACCATAACATTAAAAAATGGTGTAGTGAAGAAGTA
>TARA_R110000744_G_scaffold114006_1_pt1 | contig 17670 bp, 22 predicted proteins | sample TARA_R110000744 | Tara Oceans TARA_R110000744 (sample SAMEA4398083) | marine metagenome | biome: Polar Biome; feature: [DCM] deep chlorophyll maximum layer (ENVO:01000326); material: water (ENVO:00002006), including particulate matter (ENVO:01000060) such as... | depth 36 m | reverse complement strand
TATTCTCTTCATTTCTACTGATACTAATATACTCATTGTCATTCTGTTTGATTAGAGCCTTACCTACAGTTCCGGTTCCACCTGTTATAAGTACTTTCATATTTAACTCCTAAATGCCATTTTATTTTCATAATCCACTTTGATTCGTGGGTAAAATTTTGGTTCTAAATATCTAAAAATGTCTTGGTCACTCGCACCTATAGGAAAATTGGGTGGATTACTTCTTAAATAATCATACCAATTTCCGATGGTACAATCATCATCAGTACAATACTTTAATGATTCTTCTAAAAATTCCCTAACAAACTCTGTCCTACCTATAAAAACTCCAGCGTTAAGATATCTACCATGTCTATTGGAATCACTATCTGCCCATTGTTTAACTTCTGGCATACAATCATATGCTGACGGAGAACCATCACGCTTAGTGGACATAAATAATAAATCACATTCGAATTGTTTAAATATATCAATAACTACTTTTGGCGAATCCTTAAAAATAACATCAATAGGATCACAATATAAAATATATTCAGTTTTACATCTACCTTCTCTTAAATATTCAAGTATCCATTTAATTTTATTAGTCCACTTCCATTTATCTTCACCTTGCGGTATAGTCTTACTCAATACTTCATAACCTTCAATACCAAGATAGTTTAAATTTGATTCTAATATCGAAGTATCCTCAAATCCACTAAGATGTGGTATGATTCTATCCGACAAACTGCCTTCATTTCTAACTAAAACTATTGTCAATTCTTCTGGCATAGAAAAGGCATTCTCATAAGTTCCATTTTCTCTTATTTGCCTAAAAGCTTCCTTAACTAAATGCCTGTCATGAATAATGGGCGTTTCATTTATATTTTTCATTTTAACATACTCTCCAATAACTCAACATCTAATGTTGTCGTCAGCCGTTCCTTCATTTTTGTAACATCCATAGAACAATCATTTGGCATGATTACATCGTGAACATCGTTCAATGATATTTTCCCAATATCAGGATTTGTTTTTGAAACAAAATCATATACCGATTGAGACTTTCCACCAACATTAATTATTCCAGTATCATCTAATAATGATAAAACTATTTGAGAACTTGAGTCATCATAAAGTAAACTTTTTTTCATATCTACCAATGCATTATCATGTGGAAACGGATTTGTTAACATGCCCATTCTTAATATAAGAGAATTAGGATACAACATAACAGAACACTCGCCACCCAACTTTGACCATCCATATTTATTAAATGGCTTAACACCATCTTCTTCTGTATAGTTACCTTTAGTACCTTCATACACACAATCAGTAGAAATATAAATTAGTTTTACATTATATTTCATACAAGTCAATACAACATTAGCAGTGCCAATAATATTACTTTCAATACTCAATCTGGGATTGTTTTCGTGAATAATCATAGGTCGTGTTAAAGCACCAGAATGTATAAAATAATCTGGCCTATCAGAATTTACATAAGAATCTACACTATCTATGTCTTTAACATCCATTTCTTCTTTATTTGGAGCTATTATTTTATATTTTGTATTATACTTCTGTATTTTTTGAGAAAGGTGACCCCCACCACCCGATAATAATATTTTTTTCATTCTAATACCCACCCCATTTCATATAGTTGCTTTTTTAAATCTTTTAATACACCCATTACAGCTGGAATATAATTTCCACAATCAGCATTATGTTTATGTATAAATCCCCTCTCGCCTTCAATACAATACTTACTAACTCTTAGTGCTGAGTTTGCTAACCAACCATAATGATTCAACATACCTAAATTGGGTTTAGCAACATATAACCAATCTCTTAATGTACCGACCATTATATTCCATTCTGCTAATTCTTTGTGATTCTTAGGACTATCCGTTTTACCAATTCTGTCCATAATTTTTTTACCTTTATCTGACATATCAAATTTATTATTTGGTAACATATCCATAAATTCTTTTTTATAAAAAGAAAATGATGTTCTTGGCGAAAATGCTTTTGGTATATGTTGGCTATAACCATTTTCTAAAAACAGCCAGTCTACTTCATCAATTGGTGTTTTTTTAACTTCAAATTGGTGATTAGAAACACCATATCTACTCTCCTTTATCGGCATATAAATATCTATATTATTTTCTATAATGTCTACAAAAACCTTATCAGATAATATGTAATTATCATCGTGAGTTAGGCATATGATGTCATATTCAGTATAATCGTATTTATCACTCCATTGATTAAATGATTCCATATCACCAATAGTATTTTCCTCCAACATAAATTTCCATCCGAGGTCTTCTATATTCTTTTGAGTGATTGAATTTTCATATAATTGTTGGTCTAACTGTAACATAAAGTTATCAGCTTCTATATTTTTAATACTTTCTTTTTCTTTAATACTATTCTCATCATCGGGCATTCTGTGAGCTACACAAAAATAATTAATTTCCCATCCTTTAGGAACAATTTGTTTAGCCATATTCTCATAAAAATGAGAACTAAAATGCCAACCAAGTGTTATAACTGCAATTTTTTTCATTACGACAACCTTTAATTTATATATATAAATATATAGAGTTAAACTCTAAATTCATTTTTTTTATAACTTTCCATAATTTTCTTAGGATTTTTTTTAAAATTAGTCAAACTGTGAGAAATAGTTCTATTCTCAACACATTGTGATTGTATAGCAGTAGCTAACAATTGCCACCTACCCTTATAATCTGGAGATTCTACTCCGTGAAATGTAGTTGCTATAAATAATGGAGCATCACCCACTTCAATCAAATCTTCCGAATAAACCTTGTTCTCATTCTTATCTAAGAAATATTGACCACCTACGTTAAAATCTTCACCCTTCTTCGTCAAGCTAACTGTCAAATTTGTTTTTTGCCATCTAGACATATCGCAATGGGAAGTAATTTCTCCTTCGTTTGCTGTGTAGTGTATAGCTTGTATTTGGTCTATAATTTTATCTTCTGGAAGATTTTTCTTATATTGATTAATATCTAACCCATTGAATACCTTTACAGTATTCCAAAGTTCTTCTATATTACTAAATATATTAAGATTATCTTCATTCCACCTGTAAAAGTAATAGGAGTGACCTACTTCATCGTATCCATCTACAACTTTATACCCTCTTGTTCCTCTATCTTTACTGGTATCTCTATATTTACTTTTTATATGAAAATTAGGTATAGCCTTTGTTGTTTTATAATCTGATTCAGGTGTGGTATTTCCGTACTCATATAAACCATCTTTTATTTCTTTAACTACACTTTTAGATATAGCATTTTTAAGAATTATTATATCACCAGCCAACATAGATAATATTAACTCTTTTGTTTTGCCATAATCATTAAAAACCAATTCTTTAAACTCAGAGAACTCTATGGTTTTGATTGAACGTATATTTGTTGGGAAGTAATTATCTTCTAAATATTCTTCCCAAATTTTTTCATATGTATTCATAAAATCTTCTTTAATGTTTCAATTACAGTTGTCTGTTCATCATCACTTAGTGTAGGATACATAGGTAACGAGAATATTTCATTAGCTCTTTTTTCAGTAATTGGCAAATCACCCTCTTTACCATTAAGGTATTCATACCCCGCCATAGTATGAACTGGCCAAGGATAGCTTATATTTAAGTGTATATCATTAGCAACTAATTCTTTCATTATCCTATCCCTATCTGTGTGAGCTACAACATAAATATAATATGCGTGTCTATTATTCTCAGCTTCTTTTGGTAAGTTTATCAAACCCTTCAGTTCTTCGTCATACCTTTTTGCTATTTCTCTTCTTCTGTTAATCCACTCATCCAGATAGTTTAGCTTTACAAGAAGTATAGCAGCTTGTATTTCGTGTATTCTACTATTAGAAGTATTTGGTGCATGTTCTATAGCATAGTATTTACCATTCCAATGACCTGATGACATTTTCTTTCTCTCCATACCAAAGAATCTTTGTCTGTTCATCTTATCATAAAGTTGTTCATTATTTGTCGTTATAAATCCACCATCACCATAAGCACCAAATATTTTAGTTGGATAAAAAGAGAAACAACCAACATCACCCATAGAACCAGCTTTCTTACCCTTATAGGTTGCACCATGTGATTGCGCACAATCTTCAATTACTCTTATCTTTTGTCCACCATATATATATTCGTGTTTATGTACTTCATCTAATATAACATCCATATCACAAGTCTGTCCAAATAAATGAACTGGTATAATAGCCTTTGTTTTGCTGGTTATAACGTTACCAAGTTTTGAAGTATCCATAAGTGAATACTTATCTATCTCTACAAATACAGGAATAGCACCAGTCATAGCTATCGCAGTACAAGTAGGAACTGCTGTATTAGAAACAGTTATAACCTCATCACCCTCGCCCACACCTAAAGCTTTTAAAGCAATATACAAAGCATCTGTACAATTGTTGACTCCTATTCCATATTTAGAATCACAGTATGTTGAAAATTTATCTTCAAACTCTTCTGTTTTAGGACCAAATACCAGAGTTCCTCCTTTTAAGACACCATCGATTTCTTTAAGAACTTCCTCTCTAATTTGATTATATTCTTTAAGATAATCCCATACTTTAATCATAACCTACTCCTTATAAATGTGATATAATACTTCTAACCGAATTTGCTACCCAAGAATCTTTTCGTAAACATTCTTTTATCTGATACATACTCATCCAAATAAAGTGATCATTTGCAAATGTAATTTTATAATCCTCTTCAATTTCAACAATCATATTTAAATTTCTTTTGTTATAGAGCCTACCACCATCTTCAGCCAACCATTGTTTGTAAAAAACTTTACCATGCTTCTCAGGATTTTGAAAAAAATGTAAATAATTAGGTACATTACCTAAATGTACAGCATTTATATTACTAAAAGTTGCTTGTAAGGTAGGACTAATCTGAACAAAATTATTTGGATTGCCTGGCTCACACTTAGCTTCTAAAAGATAATGAGGTATACCATTAAATCTTTTCCTAAGTATTCCCAATATTCCACCATCGTATCCTGTTTGTTCTACAATTGGTTGATCCCAACCCTTTTCAGCTTCTCTTATATTAGTTTTTACTCTGAGACCTTTTATGGTAAAAAATTCTCCGCTTTTGTGATAAATTTTATCTTCACCGAAAACCCAATCTTTACATTTATTTAAAGGAATCTCTTCTACTTCCATATCACCTTGTTCTACTATTTTTAGAAACCATTCTTTGACTTCATCGAATGAGTAAAATGTTGACCAATCTTTAAATGATTCAAAATAAAATTCTAATCGCTCTTCATCAATTTCTAATAAATTCAAATCCTTAATAGACTTTATGTATTTGTTTAATTTGGATTTATATTCGTTCATTTAATATTCTCTTTATGTCTGATATAGATTTTTCTATTCCATTTTCGATATTAAATTTTGGATACCAGCCTGTCAAGCTTTTAAATTTACTATAGTTAGCTGTATAGTTTCTTGTTTCCATTTTATTTAAATCAATTTTATTATCTTCAATAACCAAACCACCTAATTTATCTGATATTATATTCCAAACATCAGAAATAGTTTTCTTTTCATCACAACCTAATACATAATAGCTTTCATCACCATCAACTAAACCAGCCAATAAAAAAGCATCTACTATATCATAAATATATATGTAATCTCTGAAACACAATTTATTTTTATACAACATCAATTTTTTATTTACCATACCCAAGTTAATAACCTTATTTACTATTGGCTTTAAATTTGCATAGTGTTCGACATCATCAATACCATACACGTTGGGTATTCTCAGAGTAATTGAATTATGAAATAGTATATTTAGATAATTTTCAGCTAGTATTTTATGAGAAGCCCATAAACTTTGTGGATTAGACTTGGTTTCCTCATCAACAACATCAGTACTGACATCACCAAAAACATTAGTGGAACTAGCAAATACCACTTTGGTATTTGATTTGTTTAAAGAGTCATAAAAATGTAAAATAGAGGATGAGTTTATATCCCTTTCCAATAATATATCATCAGTTTTTTGAATTTTACTTACAGTATATGGTACTGGTGAAGCTGCTAGATGAAATAGTATATCAAATTTTTTGTTATCAAAAAAAGTATTTATTTCATTACGCTTTGATATATCAATATCTACACAGGTTATATCACATTCAAACTCTTTTAACCTATTGTATAGGGCTGAGCCAATGTAACCTTTGTAACCTGTGATAGCTATTTTCTTACCTTCGTATTTTATCATTTATTTGGAGTAGTCCAATCTTCACCAAAGTCACCAATATTAGCTCTAATTTCATCATCAGGATTATATTTTTCTGTTAAGTAATAACAGAGTATAGTTCCTGGCTCTAAAGCTTTATATCCGTGATATACTCCTGGTTTAATCTGCAGCACTCTCGGATTCTTATCGGATAGGTATTCAAACTCACAACCATCTTCCTTTGTCGCTAAACCCACTTTTAACGAACCTTTAAGAACAGTCCAATAATCAGTTTGAATATTGTGTTTGTGCCAAGCAACTATGTGCTTAGTTGAGTTGATAAAAGTAACATTAATTTGTGATTCAGACATATTATCCCCATAAACATCCTGAAATCTTTGTCCTCTATCATCCTCGTGAAATTTAAATTTGTGTTCTATTACATCTTTCATTGCTTTTCTCCTATTATTTTTGTTTATGAAAAATTTATTACTTTAGGAACATGAGTTATAAACTTACCACCATTCTTTACAAACTCTCTTTCTTTGTCAGCAATAACTTCTTTAAAGTTCCAAGCTCCTAAATAAGCATAATCATAATCATTAAGGTTAATTGAATCTCTAGGAACTACAGGTATATGACTGCCAGGTGTAAACAATCCTTGTTTTGCTGGAGTGGTATCTGTAACACATTCAATTAAAGAACTATCTATTCCACAATAATTAAATACTGTAGAAGATTTAGATGTAGCACCAATACTGATTATCTTCTTACCATCATCTCTTAGGTTTTTTAAACACCTAACCAACTCATCCTTTGAGATTTTGACTCTTTTAGCAAATATTTCATAAGTTTCAAAGTTATCAACACCGAAGTCTTTTTCTTCTTTTAGATTTTCTTTAACACTATCGTCTAATGTACAACTATCCATATGACAAGCGTAAATTCTATTAGAACCACCATGAACTGATAAATTATCTACATTAAAAATCTGTAGTCCATTTCTCTTTAGTATATTATTTAGAGCAGTTACGGAAAATACATGCGCATGTTCGTCATATATTTGGTCATAAGAACCTCTCTCTAGCATACGAAGAAGTGATGGGTCTTCAAATACAAACACTCCACTAGGAGATAGTAGATTTTTAACTGCTTTGAATGCATCATCTAAGTCTTGAATGTGACATACACAATTAGCAGAGTAAATTAAATCCATATAACCATTTTGACTTACTATCTTCTTAGATAAATCAGTAGTCCAAAACTCTGTGCTAGTTTCGTATCCCATATCAGCTGTAACCTTTGCAAAATTATCACAAGGTTCTACACATATAGAACTGTCCTTATCAAAGTTACTTATGAAAGGCCCATCATTAGAACCTATCTCCAAAACTTTTCTAGGTTTAAATTTCATCTTTAACATCTCAGCAGTCTCTTTGAAATGATTAACCATTGGTGTAGATAATGAGGTAGTGTAAGCATACTCGTCATTAAACATCATCTCGGGTGGTACAAATTCTTTTATTGAAACTAACTTAGTCTCTTCATCAAAAACGACTTTTAAGTCATAAAAAAATTCACCTTCGAACTTATCCTCGTTCAAAAACTTATTTGTGATTGGCTGTCTGCCTAAATTTAAAAATTCTCTTTTCATTATTTTATCTCCTATTTCTTTAAAAAAACTAAATCTTTTTGAATTACGATATCTTTCCACTTTGGTTCATTTGAATAGTGTTCTCCTATACAAGTCTTTTCTTCAAAGCCTATGCTATCCATATAAGACATCAACTCTTCCATTGTTGGTGCTCCTTCATTATATTCTATAAGTGGAATTTCTAATACGATAGCTGTCGCTCTATCAACTAACTCTTTACCACCCTTTAATATATCCAATTCAGAACCTTGTGTGTCTAATTTGATTAGTTCGAATACAGCCCCATCTTCAAAAATGTTATCTAATTTTTGTAACTTAACTTTACTTTCTTGTACAAGTTGCGGTATATCCCAAAAGTTAGCCTCTTTATAATACGAATTACCTTCTGTGTGTGGTTTGTCACTTCTTGTATAGAAAGTAACTTCCCTTTCTTCGTCACCTAAAGCAGCCATAAGATAATTATCACCATTCATCATAGCTAATCTATCTAAAACACTTTCATGTAGTGAATTAGCTTCTATCATAAACACACCAGCATCAGACCAAACCCTTTTAGCCCAACTATGAAACTGACCTGAATGTGCTCCTATATCTAAAATAGCAGTTGGATTAATACCCATATCTCTGACTTCTTCAAGTCTCATTGTTTCACCTAATCTATAACCCATTTTATTTCTCTTATGTTTCTTCTATAATTTGTAAATTTCGTAAAGTTTCAATGCCTTCGCAAACTGATTTGATATCATCCCACGCACCACCTTTATTATTCCATGGTTTATGAACACCAAATGGAGCTTTCATATCAAGTGGAGAAACATAACCATTATCAATCGAAAAGGTAATTACTTCACGAGTAGTAGGTTTAGTTACATACTCTGAAAAAAAGTAATCATCAACATATGGTTTATCTAAAGCAGTATACTCATTCAAATGTTTTCTAATTATGTCAATCATTACATCCCTTTTCCTCAAAGACAGAGCCCCATTCATAGGCAATACTTGTGGTCCTTTATAAGGTGGTGAGTATGCTCCACCTGGTTTTAATGAAGGATATAAATCATCTATTGGTTGATATAACTGAGCACCCCAATAACCACCTATAAAATCAAAGTGTTCAAAGTCCTCTACTTTGTATTCTGAAGTAGGGCAAAGCATAGTATCACACTCAAATTTTAATAACAAATCACCACCTAATTCATCCCAAAACTTTTCAGTCTTTGATAAGTGGCTTTCGTCTTCGTGTTCTAAGTTAGAAACATTTAAATTTTTAAAAGTAATTCTACTCTTAGAACTGGCTAATGATATTATAGAACTACTATCAATAACTGTTTTGATATAATCTAAATTAACTGTACCGTGGTTTATAACAAAATCCCATTCCTCTGGTAAAATACTTATATAATTTTCTAATACAAACTTCAAAGCTTTATGTTTTCTTGGTTCAGTTATAAAAGCAACCTTTTTTATATTATCCACTAACTTCCTCACTCGCATTTTTAATTTCTTCGATTATTTTACAACTAAATAAAGATACTTCCTTATTATATATATAGTCTACATTATCCTGTAATACAAATTTAATCATATCAAATAAAGCATCATTAGTGTCAGCTTTATGAGTAAAATCTACACCATCTACGAAATGCATTTTTTCATCTGTAGTTTCGTATGAAAAATTAATATTATTTATGTTTGGCCAATTTATATCTAATTTGCCAGATAATATTGGATACAATAAGTATATGTCATGGTAAAAAAGATCATCTAAATAATTTTTAAATGGGGATTTAGATACAACTTTAATTTTAGAAGTTTTATTAATCTGAGAATGTAACTGTGTGGTTTCTGTTCTATAATTAAATACATCATCCACATACAATTTGACACTATTTTCTTTAGCCAATATAAACAAATCCACAGACTCTTTGTAACTTAACGTTAATGGCTTTTCACAAAAAACATTTTTCTTATTCAATATACATTGTCTTACAATTTCATAATGTGTGTTATTTGGAGTTGCTACAAATACCCATTCAACTAAATTTAATTTAGAAATGTAATCGTCTTTGCTAGTGCATACAAATTTAACATCACTTAATTTTTTTAATTTAGTGAGTAGAATTTTACCCCAATACCCGTAACCTATTAAACCTACTGATTCCATAGTGTGTTTTTTAAATCAATACCAACTTTATGACAAGTAGTTATTTTACCTGATAAAATACTTATTATTTTTGGATGAGATTTACTTCTAAATATTTCCGATATTCTAGCATCATTGTTATTTACAGGCAATGCCCTAATGGTTCTCCAATATTTTAAAGGTTTCACATCTGATAAGAAAGGGAAATACTTTTTAGATTGGTTATAAATGTTTTCTAAATCAAAATCACTATCTTCAAAATCATTGTTAACCGATTCTGATATGATAGAATGTTTAGCATTGTATAGTAAAAATTGATTGCTGTTATTTCCTTTAGGCATTATACTGCAGAAAGGACCATCCATTACAGTTAAGCCAAATGGTTTGTGATTCATTTCAAATACAGGAATAACTACGTCTTGAAATTTTAAATTTAGTTTAGGTATCCCCAAAATACTATTAATTTTGTTTATATTTGCATAAGATGTATTTATAAGATAGTCACAGTCACTAATATCACCATCGAACTCTGTGTTAAATTTTATGTTAATATCATTTATTTTACTTTTTACCAAAGACTTTAAGATATCATAATCATAAATAAGTTCGTTAACTTTTATAGAGATATCTAACATATCTTTATCTACAAGTAAATTATTTGGATAATCATTTAAAGTATAGTCCAGATTGAGTTCATCACAAAACTTTATATATTCACTAGCAGTAACTTTACTATTTTGTTTAGCTATCATATAATAGTTTGGAAAATTTGATACTATAGAGTCTTTATAATTCTTCAGAAATGAGTCTAATCCATCCAAGCTTTGTCTAGCAGTATCTATACTTCTAGGATAATGATAACCAAAGTGTATTCTATTATGGTTGTATTTAGAAGCTTTGTTCATTATATCGGAACTTTTCTCTATAATTGTAACATCATACCCCTCTTTATTAAGTTCATATGCTGTACAGCATCCAAATAAACCAGCACCTATAACCTTTATCTTTTTCATTATTTATTTATAAACTCTTTAATATAATTTTTCAAACTATTCGTTGGTTTCCAATTTAATTTTAATCTAGCTTCTGAATAATCACATAGGGTTCTATCATACTCCCCCTTTCTTTCTGAAACATATTCTACGGGATATTCTTTTCCAAACATTTTCGCAACCTCATTTATAGAATAGTTCACACCGCTGCCCAATTCAAAGAAGTCTCCACTAATCATTGAATTATCTCTAAATAATAAATTATCTCCACATTTAATCAGACCATCAACTATATCATCTACATGAGTAAAATCTCTTCTTTGTTCACCATCACCAACTAAAGTTAAAGCTTCTTTTTTTAAGAACTGATTTTCAAAAATACCAATAACTGTGGCGTATGTTCCAGTTCTTATGTGGTTGTCACCATATACATTATAGAACCTACAAACAGCTGTATTTAAGTTATATACTTCATTATATAATTTACACAACTCTTCTCCACCATACTTAGACCAAGCATATGGGCTACCATACAGTCCATGGTGTTTAGAACTAGAACCAGCATATACTACTGAAACATTATTATTTCTGGCATATTCTAAAACATTTAAAGTACTATTAAAATTGTTTTCTATTGTTTCAACTGGATTTTTTATTGATGGCTGTATTCTAGCCAATGCTGCCATATGAAATATAATATCAATATCTCCAATTTTACAATCATCGTAAAAAGTTTTATTTATTAGATTAGTGTTGTAATACTCGCACCCTTTCTGATGATTTTTTTTAAATCCAGAACAATAGTTGTCTATCGATATCACATCATAACTATCATTCAAAAGTCTTTTTATTAAATTAGTACCAACAAAACCAGCACCACCTGTTACCAAAGCTTTCATCTGTTAACCATCAACTGAATGTATTCTTGTTCTTTTGTCTCCGTCTCCAAACAAATAGTTTTTAAAGTTAAGTAACTTAAACTTTTCATTACAATCTCCTTTCTAAATAGTAATCTTGAACTTCTAAGTGACCAAGGTGTAATATGATTTCATTACCACATCCTATATAACCATTACCGACTCCGAATTGTGATGGCATAGAATAGGGATATATTCCAGTATTCCAAGCAGCCCTACTCATTTGTAACGGTGCTCTCTTTGGGTTAGTTTCCATCAATCTACAAAATTCACTTAACCAGTCTCTAGCTCTTTTATCTTTTGTATTGAAACCAGCCCACCATAGGTCATATGTTAGTAAATTACCTTTACTTTCATCTTCGTCTAAGTGATAATCACCATCATTACCTTTGGTATAAATACCATCAACCTTAACTAGCTGACGAATATTTGTTGGGACACATATACCAAATTTTTGAACCATAGGTAATATAGTCCGAACCTCATCAGAAACAAACATCAAATCTGAATCAACTGAGATAGCTATATCAGCAGTTGAGTTTAATAAACCTTTGGCTTCATAGTAATCACAACAATGCCAGCCCCATCTGTGATTGGACTTTGTAAAGGGGCTTTTATCAATGTCAATCAATTTAATCTCAACATCAGGATAATTCTTACCCAATTCTTTTATATCCGTATACAATGTTAACTTAGCTTCTGGAAAGTATTGTTTGACTGAAGAATAGGTTGGGTCTAGTCTAAACTCATCTGTGAAGCTATCAGGCTGATTAGCATTAGATCTAGAACCAAACTCTGAGAATATAAATTCTATGCTCATTAAACTCTCTCCTTAATTATTTTTGCTATAGTGTTCGTAGTGCTATAACTATGATTTCTACTATTAAATACAATATCAATATCTAAGTCATCTCCTGTAAATGGTTTATCTTTGTGATCTTCTCCTAATATACGAACATCTATTCGATTTTTATTATCTGATAAATATTGGTACAACTCTAGTTCACCATCATACAAAAAAACTTCATCGGCATATCTATTAGAATCAACCATTAAAAATCTTTCTTGTGGTGTCCATATTGGTTCATTTTTTTCTCTACCATCTGGTTGTTTTGTCTTAGTTCTATATTCATTGACAGCGACTAATAAGTAATCACAATATCTTTTACATTCTTTTAACATTATTACATGACCAGGATGCATTATATCAAAGTAACCACTAGTAAACCCTATTACATTTCTCAATACAATTCCTCATAAGTTCTTTTTATCCAATAGTTAGAATCTCTATTCAATGGATTTGGTGGTATAGAATTGTAGTGATAAACCCAACCGACATCTAAAAAATACAACTTGTCATCCATCCAATGCTGCATTTGTTTGTCAATAACAATTGTATTTTTTCTATATAAATCCTGAAGATTATAACGAATTGGTAAATATTTCATATCAATTTTTTCTTTATGTAGCATAAAATTTAATATAGTTTGATCAGTACCAGCCATTACTTCGCTAATAGCTTTTTTAATCTCTACACTATAAGTAGTGTAATATTTTTTCATGCTGTCAAAAAACTTTTTATGTCTTTTATTTACAATTTGGAAGCCACCATTTATATAATTCCATGGGTGTATTCTCATACCACCAAACAATTTATCCCCAAAGCTATTAATACTTCTTAGCACCCATTCGGAGCAACCATCTACTCTTACCCCACAATACTTTCCATCTGTTTTTTCAAAAAAGTTAGGACAATCTGGATGCACAATTGTATCAGCATCTACCATAAGAATTTGGTCATAGTCAATTCCATTAGCTTCTAATATATCAAACAGATAGTATCTTTGCCAAGTTATTTTCATGTAGTCAATTGGATATAATAAATCTTCCAATACCAATAACTCACAATCATATTTATCACAAAAGTGTTTCCAGCTTTTTACAGAGTACTGATAGGAATTGCTTCTCCCATCACCTAAATTTATGTTTGGTATAAAAACTACATTCATGATAATTCAGTTGGAAATGTTTTTATTTCACTAGATATTGAACTAATCATTTCTTTATTTTTTTCGGTTATTAATGTCTCAAAATTACGTGTATTCTCATATCCTTTTTTAGTCCAAGAAAAAGGATGCATTAACAATTGTAATTTAGAATTATTTGCAGTAAGAGGATGTCCGAACTTCCACATATGATTTGAATCAGATATATATTTAACTCGTAAAGATTTAGGAGCTCTGTCTTTATATGAATGAAAATATAAATTACCATAAGCATTTATAAGACCCTCTATTTTTAAATTTGATAACAACATATCAACCGCGGGTCTATGAAAACTAAAAATATTTATATCCAAATTAGTTGAATTAGATAAAATATCAATATCTTGTTTAACTAAATCAGAAATGTTATCATAGTTGTGTAATAATCCACGATGAACGTGTAATCCTATAGTGTGTCCTAAATTGTGAATTTCTTGAATCAAAGAAATATTTCGTACTGATAATGCATTATAACAATTATTTCTAATTTGAAATAAATACGTTGTTTCTATTCCCAATTTATGTTCTAGCTTAGCCAACTCATATGATCTATCTATAGAATATTCAACATCATGTCGTATTACACAAAAATTATCAGTTGATGGTGCGATATCTGAAAATTTCATAATATTGTAATTAGTTTTTGCCCAATCGATAATATGTACATATTCTTTATACGAAAAATTTTTCATTACTGTTTCCTTAATAATTTAGCTGGATTTCCTACCATAACAGAATTTGATTCTACATCACTTATTACAACTGCTCCCATACCTATTAGAACATTATCCCCAATTGTTAATTGATTCTTAATACAACTTGATGGTGAAATCCAACAATCTTTTCCAATTTTAACACTACCAGCTATCATAGATAAAGCAACCACCTGAGTATTTTCTCCTATCTCTACGTTATGTGCAATGTGAACCAAATTATCAATTTTAACTCCTCTACGAATTATAGTATTACTTAACGCTCCTCTGTCAATACAAGTGTTATTAGCAATTTCCACATCATCTTCAAGAATAACATTTCCAAAATGTGGAAATTTTATTAAATCACCATCCACATCTTTAATATACTGAAATCCATCGTTACCTATTGAGCAATTAACACCAATTTTAACATTGTTACCTTTAATTATTTTGCATTTATCTGGTTTAAAAAATTCATTAACGCACTTCACAAAATGATATTTTGGTGTATCTGTAATTACGACTAATAATGAACTAAAATTCTCTTTCGCAGTTGTTGCAAATACAACACCGGCTGTATTATCAACCCAACCGTCAGTTATAAACGAAATGTTATTAAATTTAGATTCTCCAATGTTCCAAGGTGATTCAATTAAATGCTTTGAAGAATAATCATCGTTAATCTTATACATTAAATTATTATTATTCGCCCACCGTATTATTTTATTTAATTCTACCATTATTTATTTATGTTTATTATGTTTTTCGCGGGGAAAATATTTACTTTCTCTAGCATCCCCATCAATATGATTAAATTTAAATTTGTTCTTCCAAGCCGCATAATTGAAGCTTAACAAATCTCTTTTACTGCCATGTTTAATTTCTGTCCACCAATCTTCCATAACCTTAATACAATCTTTTTCATTATGTCGTCTTAAAATTACTCCACCATAAACCAACCCTAAATTTTTTGGAAATCCTATATCTTTATACTTATCCATTTGACTTTGAATAATATCTAAATTGTCTTTAGGAACTTTATTAGGACTTTGATTTATTTCATACAACCACTTAATAGCTTTGGCTTCCTCGTAAATACAATTTCTTTTATCATATACAGGACCCTGATTGTGATCATAAAACGCTGCATTACGATTACTTAAATATTTATTTACCAGTTCATCTATATTTCCAATTACTTTTACATTGCCATCTACAAAAATACTATATTCATAATCTTGTAAATATCTGTGCGGCAAAATCTTAAATCGTTTTGCATTTCTCGTATTGTCTGTATATAGTGGTAAACTATCTTTTTCTGAAAAGCACCTCCAATCCCAACCCTCAGGCAAGTTTTGTTCTATTGGATTATCATACCCACCAAATATTGTTGTATATATTATACCTTTTAACATATTGTTTCACCTTTAATAATATTACTACCTATTGGAAATTGTCTTTGTATTGAAATACAATCTGAATACCTAACTATACATTGAGTAGTTCCACATTGATTGCCTATATTGACTTTAGCTTTAGATTTTATATAAAGTTGTAATCTTAAATCCATGTGCCTCATATCCAAAGCTTTATCTATTGAACCAAAACCTATATCATTTAAAGGTTTATAGCTCCAATAAAAATAAGGTAGTTGATTTTCTTCTAATAATTTAGAAGCTTTACTATAATCATTATTATAAGATTTTTCATTGTGTTTACCATATTGTGTACCAAACCTATCTGATATTAATAAACAACCAAATTCTTTATCACCCACGTATTCTTTTATTATAGCGTCACCTAGTTCTATTTCTTTATCAAACCAATACATCTCAGGCTGAGAATCTTTCATTTCTTCAACTGAAAATTGCCAGAAGATTAGCATTTGAGTTATCAATGGTATATTAGGTTTATCTCTATCATATATTCTGTAATGATCGTGGAATACTTCCCCCTTTATCTCATCAACAAAGTCATCTACATATGGATTGTTATCAAAGACTATATGAACATTATTATGATGCTCACCAAATAATTTTACTAACATTTTTTTGGATGGAACATATACTTTACAATCAGGATATTTTTGTTTAAGTAATCTTGGCATTGCTGATATTATTCCCCAATCACCGATACCACTAGCAGCTCTCATAACTATAAACTTTTGTGTATTTAAGTATTCATCAGGTATTCTTAATCTTTTTGATTTTTCAAAACCTAATTTATAAACTTCTCCTGCATTATAAAGTGAATTATCAGCAATTCGCATAAAAGTTTGTTTGGATAAGTCCGAATATTTACATATAACACCTTCTACATCTCTCAACAAAGCTCTTGGATTACAATCAGAACCTTTTGGTTCTCCAATCTCTTTTACTATTTCAAACCTCTCGTCATTATCATAGGTAGCTATGGCTTCTTTCACACCTTCCCACGGATTATCTAAACCATAATCATCAAATATTATAAGAATGTCTTTGTGATCTCTACACAAGCTTATAGCATTTTTTATATCACTTAAAACATAACTAATCTCGTGATTACAATCTATAAAAACCACATCAATATCTTTAAAATTCCAAGGTGTGTTATATACATCTTTGTTTAAAAAAACTATATTATCTCTATCTTTATTAACACCTTTTGCAAAATTTAATAGATCAACATTAGTTTCACAAGTTATAACTTTTTTAAAAAGATGACTTAGTATTTTGGTTGAATATCCTCTACTCGTTCCAATTTCTAAACAAACCTTATCTTTATAATCTTCACCTAAATATGATATCAAATCACGTTTGAATTTCAGAGAGGTTGTGTTCTTATCTTCTCTCTTATCTGGTATACTATCTAATACATTATCTAACATTAAGCTTTCCTCACATTCATTTCTTTACTGAAGTTTTTATTATAAAACATATTCTGTTTCTCTTGCTTTTCTATTGTTTTTGGATGATACAAGCTCAATTCT
>TARA_R110000744_G_scaffold181413_1_pt1 | contig 17688 bp, 15 predicted proteins | sample TARA_R110000744 | Tara Oceans TARA_R110000744 (sample SAMEA4398083) | marine metagenome | biome: Polar Biome; feature: [DCM] deep chlorophyll maximum layer (ENVO:01000326); material: water (ENVO:00002006), including particulate matter (ENVO:01000060) such as... | depth 36 m | reverse complement strand
ATAATAATCATGCTTTGTTATGTGATACTATGTATCGCTATATTTCTTCTGTTGAGTAAATATTGGTCTAGACAGAAAAGCAAAACAAAAGCAAAGCAGGAGGAAAAGAAATCCATACTTGATGAGCTTGAAATGGAGACTAACATCTTTGAGATTTCCCCAACTCAAGATACCGAGCTAAATCAGTTTGAGATTGACAGTCCATATAAAGAGAAATCAGCAAATGAATTCATCGACATAAAAGAAGATGATATCATCGATGACCAAATTGATAAACTAATGGGAGATTAAATGAAAAAGTATTTTGTCATTTTTTTTCTGGTATCTATAGTGAGCTGGGCTCAAGATAAAAACTTTGAATTCAAAGTCTTTGATGAAAATACAAGCATTTCAAAAACTGAAAAAGCACTTTACTTCGATAGGTTAGATAAAATCAATTCGATAAACACTATCAAAATAAGAAAAAATGTAACTGTTGCTAAACAGGTAAAAAGATACTTAGGCTTTAATCACTTGGCTAAGACAATGGGAAAAGCAGAATACTATTTCTATTATTTCCATTTGAAGCTAAAAAAATACGGTCTACCTGAAGAATTGAAATACTTAGCCATTATTGAATCCGACTTGAATCCAAATGCGGTTAGTAGGGTAGGGGCAAAAGGATTATGGCAATTTATGCCAGCTACCGGTATTCAATACGGGCTTTATGAAAATGATGAGATTTCACTATTTTTTGACCCCATAGCATCTACCGACGCTGCATGCAGATACTTACGTGACCTTTATAAGAAATTTAATGATTGGGAACTGGTTCTTGCTGCTTATAATTGTGGTCCTAGTCGTGTATCAAAAGCAATTAAAAAAGCTGGAAAAAAAGATTACTGGTCCATACGTCACTTACTCCCAAAAGAAACAAAAAACTATGTGCCATCATTTTTGGCTGTACAATATGTTTTTAATTTTTACAAAGACCATAACATTAAGCCAAGGCGAATCATATTAAAAGGCCATGAAATAAAAACCCATACTACTAAAAAAGAGTCCAAAAAATCAGAATTCTATACTACCAAAAAGGAGCAGAAAATCTTTGATTTTCTTAACCCTCATCTTTTATCGAAAACAATTCCAATTCGCACAAGGTTTTATCTTAAAGAACTTCCTGAAAAACCAGTTATACTCCATGAGGAATAATGGTTTTAACTAATTCTTATTCATCACCCAAAGGCGTATAGCCATAAATAGATAAAGCTTCACCAATAGAGACGAGGTGATTTGCTGATATATTTCTTCTGTCTTTTAAAAAGTGTCCAATAGTTCCTTTAGAGCAACCTGCTTGTTCTTCTAAAGCTTCAATTTTTATCAATGGCCTTTCTATAAGCCAAGCTCTAAGGTGTTGTTTTTGATAATCCATAATTCAAATGTACGGTAAACCGTACATGAAACAAATTTCATAATAGATTAAAAACAGTACGCCTATAGATGAAGGGCTATAAAAGCCCTTCATCTGCCATGGAGAGATAACTTTCTCTTGTAAGTATTATATGGTCTAGTACTTTAATATCGAAATACCCAAAAGCAACCTTCAGCTTCTCTGTTAGTGTCTTGTCAGCTGTAGATGGTTTCAATGTCCCGCTAGGGTGATTATGGCAGAGTATTACAGCTTTTGTGGATATCTGCAATGCTTCTCTAACAGCTAGTTTGACATCTACAAAGGTGCCTGTTTCTCCTCCTTTACTTACATGGTGCACATTGACCACTTTATTACTGTTGTTAAGATGTAGAATTTTGAATTCTTCATTGTTGTCCATACACTCCTCAAAATGTGTTCTTAAGTACTCGCTAGCACTCATGGAGCTTTTTACGGTAAAAATGAACTCTTTTGTTCGCTTGTAGGTTACTGTTAGTTCTCCTACGAAGTCTCGATACGTTGCAATTCTTTTCATACTAAATAGTTTTAAATGAATAAATATTTGCACGAATACCAAGTGGTAGTAAAATTTCAGCTCATTGGAGGGCGTATAAATAAGAGGGCTTTAGCCCCTGGTTTATGCCGCCTGTATATTGATGGGAATATTTTATGAGCTTACTTTAGTGCCCATATTGATTGATATATTCTTTTCCTTATATGTTTAAGGGGTTTCGATAAAGAAGAAAATTTCATTTTAATCAAAATCATTAATGACGATACAAATAGGCCATTGAGTAGTACTACAAATTTGTAATTTTATAAAAAATATATTTAGTCTATAACCTCCTTTTTTTAATAGGAATAATTAATCTGAAAATGGATATGTCTGACCAGCGATTTCAATTGTACATTCGAGAAGTTTTGTCACAAATTCAAGAAAAGAACAAAGAGGTGTCAGAAATTATTGTTTCTGATGAGATTTCTCGTGGTAAAAGTGAAGCGTATTCTAATGTGCTTGCTATTCTGAAAAGCGAAGCGATTAGTTATAAGATAAACTTAGACAATCTTGGTCTAAGGTTTTAAATAACGAATAAAAAAAGAAGGGGATATATGAATATGAACATAACTGACGTTGAATGCTATTTTACATAACGATAATTATAGTACAAATATAAATAACTGATAATCATATTGTTATTGTCTTTCCTTTAACATGTTTTCTTTCCGACTTGACCCATTTTTCACTTGAACCCAAGAACCGACATACCTTGTCTTGATAATATGCCATAGCCCAAAGCTCCTTATCAAAATTGAAGAGATCTTTAAAGGAATCTTGGCTATGCAACATCAATCTCAGTATAAATGATTCATTAGGCTCGCGATGTTCATTTAATATATGGCTTAGAACGATAGGTTTTATACTGATATCAGAAGCAAAATCCTTTCTTTTATCGTATAGTGTATCAATATAGGTTATGAGAAATTTTGGAAAAGATGGTACAGAACTTCCTAATGGACTACTCAAATATTCCTCCATCTGGAACTTAAGCTGCATCAACCTTGCTGTTTTGATTTCATTATCCGTTCTTTTACCGAACCTTTCGGCCCGAGCCTTAACAATGGCTTCACGGTCCTCGACTTTTTCCTTGTCTGTAAGGTTCCTAGAATCTATCAAATATTTGAAATCCTCCATACTCTTATTTTCTTTACTAATCATGGTCATAATTTTTAATCAGTTGTAGCAATTCGTTTCCGTCCAGGAACAAGCTTTTCCCAGCTGGCAACATGTCGTATTTATCCATATAGTGCTGAATCAATTCTGTTTTCGGAATTAACGATATACAGGCCATTGCCCCGAACCTTTTAATTGCTTCCATACATGAGAAGGCGATAAGGTTACCTGCAACACGATCATATTGCTTGTCTTTGCCCCTATTCTCCTTGGAAACGGACAAAAGTCTAATTTCGATTCTAGATTCGCCTGGGAAAATATCCAATGAGACCAAACCCAGAATATCATCTATTCCTTTTAAGCAAAGCTTATAAACATCGTTGGTGCGTTCCTCTTTCCAATCGAACCAAAAACGAGATTTAGTAATTAACTTGTAGTCAAGTTGGTCAACAGGGGTAATATCGATTTCCTTGTTTAACCCTGTTTTAAGTTCAACTACAATCATAATTAAAGATACAAAAAGTATACCAATTATGTATATTAAAACGAAATTTACTTACTATTATTGTAAATAATTAAAAGCAGCGTTTTAATTTACTTTTTTAGTTCCGTAAAACGTGAATTACTGGAACTACTAAAAAGAACGACAAATGGAACTGGTAACCTCTTTAAATCCTCGGATTTGAGTTCGTTCCTTTAAACGGCCTTTTTACAGGACTCGTAATTTAACGTATTCTTTTATTTTAGCAAATACTAAAATACATATCTTTGCGGTATGGGAAAGCAAATATGTATTCGATTGGAAGCAGATGCAAAACAAATAATGGACTGTAGGGATTCAATCGACGAGTTGGACAGTTCTTTAAGCTTTGTTTCCGAAGTTCTAAACTTGGCAGGAAACAAAGTCCGGCTTCAAATTCTCTTTTTGCTTCAAAGGGAGGAAAGACTATGTGTTTGTGATTTGAGCGATATACTTCAGATGAACGTGTCCGCAATTTCACAACACCTAAGAAAGCTAAAGGATAGAGATTTGGTCTACTCCACAAAAGAAGCGCAGACGATTTTTTATGCGCTTAACAAAGACAAGTTGGCGACATTGAGTCCGATTCTCGATTTATTGAAAAACGAAAATATTCTGGTATGATCGGAAATAGCAAATTAATCGGCACTTCGGTTCTGACTGCTCTGACGGCATCCATATGTTGCATAACTCCCGTACTTGCTGTATTTGCAGGAACAACGGGTTTGGCTTCTACCTTTTCTTGGATAGAACCTTTTAGACCGTATTTAATAGGCTTTACGGTTTTAGTCCTTGCCTTTGCCTGGTACCAAAAGTTCAAACCCAAAACCGAGGCCGAAATTGATTGTGAATGCGAAGATGACAAACCTAAGTTCATCAACTCCAAAGATTTTTTGTTCTTGGTAACGCTATTTGCCGGAGCAATGTTGGCCTTTCCCCAGTACGCCCATATTTTCTATCCCACTCCTGACACAAGTAAGGAAATTGTATACGTGGAGCAATCAAACGTTAAGGAAATCAGGGTAACCATTGAAGGAATGACCTGTTCGGGATGTGAAGCACATATCGAAAACGAAGTAAATAAACTCGATGGCATACTCAACGTCGATGCAGATTACGAAGCGGCAAATACTATTGTAAAATACGATGAAACTAAGGTCGACCTTCAAAAAATAGAAACTGCAATACTAAGCACAGGATACAAAATAGTGAAGTAATGGAGATAAAATTGGAATCAACAATTACCTGCCCTAAATGTGGTCATGAAGCCAAGGAGGAGATGCCCACATCGGCGTGCCAATTTTTCTACGAATGCGAGAATTGCAAAACCCTGTTAAAGCCTAAAGAGGGCGATTGTTGTGTATATTGTTCCTATGGAACTATTGCTTGCCCACCAATCCAAGAAGGTTCAAGTTGTTGTAATTAGGCTTGACAAAAGTTTAAAAGCACAAGTCGTTAATGGTTTTACCCCCACCTCATCTTCTGCAACCGCACCGCGTTCAATATCGCTAACAACGCCACACCCACATCGGCAAAAACCGCTTCCCACATTGTGGCCAGGCCACCTGCACCCAAAATGAGTACTATGATTTTAACCCCGAATGCCAACCCGATATTCTGCCAGACGATACGACTTGTAGAACGTCCTATTTTTATGGCACGTGCAATCTTTGATGGTTGGTCATTTTGAATAATAACGTCAGCAGTTTCAATAGCCACATCGCTACCCAAACCGCCCATAGCAATCCCAACATCACTTGCAGCCAAAACGGGAGCATCGTTGATACCATCGCCAATAAAGGCAACCTTTGTATCTGGTTGTGCTTTGAGTTTTTCTACTTCATTGAGTTTATCTTCTGGAAGTAATCCACCCTTAGCCCAATCGATACCTAACTCTTTGGCAACTTGTTGTGTAATGGAATCTTTATCGCCCGAAAGCATAATGATTTTGGAAATTCCCGAGTCCCTTATTTGTTTAATGGCTTGATGTGCATCTTCCTTCAATTCATCGGCAATGGTAACGTAGCCTGCAAATTTTCCATCAATGGCGACCATTACAATTGATTCTACGATATTATCCGTTTCTGGAGGCACTTCTATTTTGTTCGAGGTCATTAAGGATTTGTTTCCTACCAGAACGTTTTTCCCGTTAACAGTTCCTTTCAATCCCTTTCCAGCGACTTCTGAGACATCGGTCGCTTCAAAATCCGCTCCGTCCGCCTTGTATTCCAATATCGCCTTAGCAATGGGGTGGGTTGACTGTTCTTCCATTGCCATTAGGTATTTCATAAATTCCGTCTCAGCGAAAGCGGAACTATTTGCCACTTCCTTGATATTAAAAACCCCTTTGGTAACGGTTCCGGTCTTGTCCATCACAACAGTATTTACCTTTGTCATTGCATCGAGAAAGGATGCGCCCTTGAACAGAATACCGTTTCTAGACGCTGCACCAAGACCACCGAAATAACCCAATGGAATAGAGATGACCAATGCACAGGGACATGAAATCACTAGGAATATCAAAGCGCGATAAAGCCAATCCCTAAATTCATAATCATCAACAAAAAAGTAGGGCAAGAATGTCAGACCGATAGCGAGGAAAACGACGATTGGCGTATAAATCCGTGCGAACTTTCTAATAAACAATTCTGTCTTTGATTTACGAGCGGTCGCATTCTGTACCATATCAAGAATACGCGCAATGGAACTGTCCTTGAATTCCTTGGTAGTCTCCAATTCGATAACACCATCCAAATTGATACTGCCGGCAAATACGCTATCGCCTTGGCCAATAGTATCGGGTTTGCTCTCGCCTGTTAAAGCAGCAGTATTAAAAGAACCTTTCTCAGAAAGAAGAATACCATCCAGCGGCACTTTCTCGCCCACGCGTACTTGAATTTTCTCCCCAATGGCAACGGTTTCAGGATTTACAGAAATGAAATCGTTGTTTCGGGAAACAATCGCTTCATTAGGACGCACATCCAGTAGTGCCTTTATATTCTCTTTGGAACTTTTTACAGCTGCAGCCTGAAACAATTCGCCAACAGCGTAGAACAACATTACCGCAACACCCTCGGGATATTCGCCTATGGCAAATGCGCCCAAGGTTGCAATGGACATCAACAAAAATTCCGTAAAGAAATCGCCGTTTTTGATGCTATTCCAACCTTCCTTAATGACAGGAAAACCAACAGGAATATAGGCTACCGTGTACCATACGATTCGGACCCATCCCTTAAAGAAAGGAAACGCATCAAAATAATCAATGGCGATACCGGCTATCAACATTAAAAAGCTAAAAATCGCAGGCAGATACGTTTTGAAATTGGATGCTTCTTCTGGACTGCTGTGATTGTGTCCGTCATCGTGACTGTGCTCGCCCTGGTGTTCCTTCGGGTCTAAATCGCGTAAGTTTACTTTCTTCTTTTTCATAAGTGCAATTTCCTAATTTTTTTGATGCAACAGAAGTGCATTTATTGTCCGCTGCATTTGTCACAGATTCCCTTCAAAACCAAATTTGCATCCTCGGCAACGTAACCGTCAGGAAGGTTGATATGTGGAATCTTATGTTCAGTCAGACAGACCGTTTCATTGCAGTTGCTGCAATGGAAATGTAGGTGCAAATCCTGCTCTATATCACAATTACAGCCCGCCTCGCAAAGCGCAAATTTTGAAATTCCCGTGCCATCGTCTATTTGGTGCACAATGCCGTTTTCCTCGAAAGTTTTAAGGGTACGGTACAAAGTGGTGCGTTCCGCTTTTGCAAAGGCGTTCTCAATATCGGTAAGGGCGATTGCGATTTCCTTTTCGGCCATATACTTATAAATCAAGATGCGCATTGCCGTAGGGCGTACATCCTTGTTCTCTAATGTTTTTTCTATTTCAGTCATAATTTTAAGTATATTTTAGTCCTCGTGCCCACCTTCGGATTTGTTCATTACAGCCTTTAAGGTAAACGCACCATTTAAAACAATTGCTGTAGTGTCCTGTATTTTATCATACTTTTTTATTTGAACATAGTCGTCCGATTTGATGCCCGGCTCAAAGGCGACTTTTTCATAATCGATTTCATTTCCATCTGTTTCAGTCTTGACAAAGAAATAGGAAATTCCCTTATCCGAGACTATTGCCGACGTTGGTAGTACCCTTGTCTTTTTGCTATCCTGCATAATCCTTGCTTCTGTGTACAAGCCTGGTATCAACCAATCATTTTCCTCGAAATGGGCGTGTACCCTAATGGTTTTAGAATCCATATCTAGGTTTCTACCTACCAAGGAAACCTCGCCTTCAAATACTGGGCTTTCTTCAAATGCCGGAATAGTAAACTGTACCTTTTGTCCCTTCTTGACCTTGGGAATATCCTTTTGGAATAGTTGAAGCTCCAAGTGCATATGTTCCCTGTTGATGACCTGCATTATTTCCTGTCCCGACATCACTTTCTGGCCGTTATGGGCTGAAACCGATGTGACGGTACCCCCAAAAGGTGCCCTCAAATAAACACGGTTCTGAATCTTACCCTTTTCTATTGCGCTTGCGCTTATCCCAGCATAATTCAATTGCTCTTTTAATACCGCCAATTCCGACTTTTTAGCAGAGAACTCGGACTGTGCCTGTTGCAAGTTTTTCTTTGCGCCGACATCGGCGTCGTTTAAAATCTGTTGGCGTTCCAGTTCCTGCTCCAAGTAATTAAGGCGACCGTACACGCTCAAATATTCTTGTTGCATTTTTACATAGGCAGGGTCTTTCAATTCCACCAATACTTGGCCTTTTTTGACCACGTCGCCCTCCAAGAAATTGATTTTGACCACAAATCCATCCAAAAGGGAAGAAATGGAAGCCATATTGTTGGGCGGGAGCTCTATACTTCCGTTGGCCTCGATAGGTACTTTGATTTCCTCCTGAGCAAAGGTGCCATAGGCAAGTCCGGCATCTTCCGCCTGTGATTGCGTTAGGCTAATATGTCCTTCTTCGTGATGTTCTTCTTGAGCATTTTCTGCCATTATCTCAGTTGTATGGTTCTGATTGTCCTTACACGCGGTCAACGAAAAAAGCGCAAACCCCAAGACAAATATTTTTGATAAATCTTTCATTTATATATATTTTAAATGCCCATTTCGGGCTCATTTTATTACTTTTTTGCAGTTAAGTACTCGAGTTCGACTACCGACAGATTGTAATTCAACAGGGCACCGAACCAATTTGTTTTTATATTGGTCGCCTCCGAAAGACTTTGGATGTATTCAATATAATCAATACCGCCTACTCGGAAGGAGAGCGAAGCCCCGCTTAATAGTTCCTCGCTCATAGGTAATCCAGTTTCCTTATAATAGGTCACTTGTTGCAACCATTGGTCATAATTTGCTGTGGCCGTTGCCACGCTTTTGTTTATGGTCAGTCTTTCGCTTCTCAACAGTTCCTCTTGACGCATCTTATCGATTTTCAAGGCTTGTACGTTTGCTTTCTGGGAATTGAAAAGTAATGGAATGCTGATACCCGCCTGAAAACCATAAAATCCACTTGTACCATCAACGGTCTGTAAGGAATATTGCAGGTTGATATCAGGTAACCATTGCGACTGTTGAACATCGGTTTCTTCCTCGGCGAGTTTTACCAACTCGCTGCGATAGGAAATAAAAGCATTGTCATCGGTCAGCGCTTCTTCATTCTCGGAATTCAAAATAGGACTATGTTGAATCGCTAATGGATAATCCCTATTAGATATTTCCGAAGCTGTCAACTGTTCCAGTTCCAAAACTGCGGAATTGAAAAGAACCAGAGATTCCTTCAGTTTCAGTTTGACTTGCTTTCGTTTACTACTGGCATTTAACTGCTCCAATTTAGTTGTCTCGCCCGTCTGATAACGAAGTTTGGCCGCCTTCTCAAAATTGGCATACAGACTGTCCAGTTGATTATAGAACATAACTTTCTGCCATCCGTTGACCCATTTGTAATAGACCGTTGCCACCTGTTTTTCCAGTTCGTTTTGTTGCAATCGATAGCCTTTTTCGGCAATTTTTGTGCGCTGTTTCAATAATTGTGAACGTTGTATATAGGTGGTAGGGAAATCGAATTTCTGGCCAATGCCATAACTATTGATACCGCTTCCTAGATTGGATTGGTCGATACCGTTGCCAGGCACCTCTTCCTCTGAATAGAAAAAATTCGTATTCGAAGGATTGAAGGCCGTTCCTTGCAACTTCCTGTTTTTATAGATATTCAAGCTATCTGCCTTTAGCAATGGATTGTTATCCATCGCCCGTTCCTGAAGTTGGGTCAAGGAAATTCCATTACTATCGTTTGGGGTCTGCGCTTTCACGGAAAACGAGAAAACTGAAAACACCAAGACCGTTGCTATTGCTGGGTTTATTTTCATCTTTTTGGGTTTTTCAAACCAGCTGTACAGAACTGGTAATACGATTAGGGTAAGCAGCGTGGCCGTAAACAGGCCACCAATAACGACCGTTGCTAGAGGTCTTTGTACTTCAGCTCCCGAAGAACTGGAAAGTGCCATAGGCAGAAAGCCAACGATATCGGTTACGGCGGTTAAAAAAATAGGACGTAATCGCGATTTGGTCGCTTTTCTGATTCGGGTCTTTAGGTCGTTTACTCCGTCCGCTTTCAGTTCGTTCAAACTGCTTATCAATACTAGACCGTTTAGCACCGCAACCCCGAACAGGGCAATAAAGCCCACACCTGCCGAAATACTGAACGGCATCCCCCGCAACCAAAGTGCGAGTACGCCACCGACCGCAGCAAAGGGAATGGCGGTGTAGATTAACAGCGACTGCTTTAAAGAGCGAAGGCTGATGAACAGGATGACAAAAATGAGCACCAAGGCCAAGGGAACGACCAATGCAAGGCGTTTTTTCGCCCGTTGCAAGTTCTCGAACTCTCCGCCATAGGTAACCGAATAGCCTGGTGGGAGGTCTAATTGTTGTTGTATCGTGTTCTGCATTTCCTCGACCAAGGATTGCGTGTCCCTATTACCCACGTTGACCCCGATAACGATACGACGGCTTGTATCATCACGCGAAATCTGGGCAGGGGCATCCTCAAAACTAATATTGGCCACTTCCTTGAGCGGAATTTTTTGCCCGTTTGCAAGCGGTACGTATAGGTTCTTAATTGAGGCAATGCCATCACGGGATTTTTCCTGCAGCCGTACGGTTAGGTCGAACCTTCTTTCGCCCTCAAAAACCTTTCCTGTAGTTGCCCCTGCGAAAGCGGTACTGACAATCTGGTTAAGTTCGCGAATGGTAAGTCCGTACTCTGCCATTCGGCTACGTTGGTAGTCGATAACTATTTGTGGTAGGCCAACGACCTGTTCCACACGAACATCGGCGACACCTGAGATGCCCCTGATAATCTCCCCAGCTTGGTTTCCTTTTTCCTGTAAAAGTTCCAAATCCTCGCCATAGATTTTTACGGCGATGTCCTGCTTCACTCCGGTCATCAGTTCATTGAAACGCATCTCGATGGGCTGCGAAAATTCCACATCCACGCCCGGCAATACCGAAAGCGCTTCCTCCATCTTTTCGGCGAGTTCTTGTTTGCTTTCCGCAGATACCCATTCATTCTTGTTTTTAAGGCTAACCATGATATCCGCACCTTCTATAGGCATCGGGTCGGTAGGAATTTCTCCCGCCCCTATTTTTGTGACGACAGTCTCGACCTCTGGAAATTCTTCAAGTAGAATAGCTTCCAGTTTGGTCATATTTCTGGTCATTTCCGAAAGGGAAGTACCTGGTGCCATACGGGTTTCCAATGCAAAATCCCCTTCATCCAATTTTGGGATAAACTCCCCGCCCAATGTCGAGAATATGAAAAGGGCGATCGCTAAAAGAAAGACGGCACCGGTGACCACAAGTTTTTTAGCGGTCAATGCCCAATCCAAAACAGGACGGTACTTGCGTTCCAACCATCCCATGAATTTGTCGCCCCATGTTTTTTTATCCAGTTTTTTGGAATACAACAGGCTGGCAGCAATCATCGGAACGTAGGTCAGGCATAAAATCATCGCCCCTATGATGGCGAATCCGAATACTAATGCCATTGGGCGGAACATCTTCCCTTCGATGCCCGTAAGTGTTAGGATAGGGATAAAGACAATCAGAATGATAATCTGACCAAAAATGGCAGCATTCATCATCTGGGAGGATGATTTAAAAGCTAATTTATTTACCTCCGATTTGCGTTCCTCTTTGGATAGATTTTTGAGCGTGGCAAGCCGTGCCACTATAAGGACGACCATTGCTTCGATAATAATGACAGCTCCATCTACGATAATCCCAAAATCAATAGCCCCCAGACTCATTAGATTGGCCGAAACGCCGAAGGTGTTCATCATCCCCAAGGCAAACAACATCGAAAGTGGAATTACGGATGCCACAATAAGTCCTGAACGCCACGTTCCCAATAGAAATACCAAGAAGAATATCACGATAAGCCCACCGATTATCAAATTTTCTGAAATGGTAGATGTCGTTTTCTCCACTAGGCGGGTACGGTCGAGAAAGGGTTTAATCGTTATACCTTCCGGCAGGGTCTGCTGGATTTTTGCAACGTTTTCCTTTACTCGGGTAATTACCTCGGCAGAGTTGGCATCCTTCAGCATCATCACAATACCTACAACTGTTTCGCCTTTTCCATCCTTGGTTGCCGCTCCGTATCTTGGTGCTTTGCCAACTCCCACTTTCCCGATTTGTCCTACGGTCAGCGGTACTCCGTTCCTGTTGGTAATTACGGTTTGCCGTATGTCGTCAAAATCCTTTGCCAATCCTTTGCTGCGTATGTAAAAAAGCTCGGGGCCTTTTTCAATATAGCTTCCTCCCGTATTGGCATTGTTCTGTTCAAGGGCATTGAACACTTCTGGTAAAGTGAGGTTGTAAGAGTTTAGTACAGAAGGGTCAATGGCAACTTCATACTGCTTGATGTATCCTCCCCAACTACTGATTTCGACTACGCCAGGGGTCATACTCAGTTGACGTTTTACAATCCAGTCCTGTATGCTTCTCAACTTGACGGCATTGTACTGGGATTCATAGCCGGGCTCGACTTCCAGAGTGTACTGATAGATTTCCCCAAGCCCAGTAGAAATGGGTCCGATAGAAGGTGTTCCCAATTCGGAACCGATGTTTTCCTCGGCCTCTTTTAATTTTTCGTTGACGAGTTGCCTCGGGAGATAAGTGCCCATATCTTCCTCAAAGACCACGGTAACAACGGAAAGTCCGAAACGTGATATGGAACGGATTTCTACCACTCCGGGAATATTGGCCATTGCGAGTTCCACAGGGTAGGTAATGAACTGCTCGACTTCTTGTGCAGCAAGGTTCTGGGAAGTCGTAATGACCTGTACCTGGTTGTTGGTAATATCGGGTACGGCATCAATGGGTATTTGATTGAGCGAGTAAATTCCCCAGCCCACAATGAGCAGGGTAAATAGCCCTATTATAAGTTTGTTATTGATTGAAAAATCAATGATTCTATTAATCATAGATTACAGCGTTAATTCAGTTAAAAAAAATAGGTGTGTTCTTCCGTGAATTCGATAGTTATCGAAACGAAAGCTTCAAAAAAGGATATAGTTATCCTATGTAAACTGAATTATGCCCGTGGGGGTTGTAGAAGAGAGCGTGAAATGTCTTTGCCAAGACTATCGAAATGGGCAAATATTTCTTGGCTAACTGAAGGTTGAAAGGGTTTGAAGTTAGCGAGACCAAAATCCACCGTGTGAACATGGCAACAATGGCATTGACAGAAAGGGGAACATAGCTCGCACTCCTGGTCATGTTCGCCATTGAAATCAATAACAGAAACCTCTTGTGTATCATCTGCAACATTTGCAGTATCGCTACAAGGCACTAAATTAAGTGCTAGAAAGTAGATGGATAGTATGAGTGCAATTGTTTTCACTTTGCAAAGATAACCGAATTTTTGTGCAACTGTGTTGCAAAGATTCCATATCCCATCGGTTTTGTAAAAGGAACGTTTTTTGGCACTATCAATAATTAAATCTTGGATTAAGTAAACCCTCCTTTATTTATACTTTTTAAATTATCATTTACAATTGGTTATTATATTTTAACAATTTAGCATAATTCTCTGAAAATTTCTCTTTGTAATAATCTAAATGACTTTCGCCTTTTATATTATAGTTTAATTTACTTTCATCATAGTGTTTATTTAGTTCTTCTATAGATAGTTTCATTTTCAATTGGTTAAGATTAGGTTTCTCTTCAGAAAATAATGCTTCATCTTCTAACCATTTTATGGGTTCCAATAAAAATGTTTTGTTGCCTAAGGTTTTCAGTACTTCTGAGGCTTCCTCAAACTCATCAAAGAATTTTGCATCATAGACGCTTTTAGTAGTTTCTACCTCCTTCTCCTCAGAGATACTTATAAAATATCTTTCTGGTTTCGCAAAGGTTTTAATAACGTAACTGTTTGATGATTTTGACATAATTTAAAATTTAAAGTTAAACAAATGTTTTGCCATGTATAGGTGATAGCTAAAATTTCAGCTCATTGGAGGACGTATAAAAAAAGGGCTTTAGCCCCTGGTTTATGCCGTCCGAATATTGATGGGAATATTTTACGTGCCTATTATTGGGAAACAGTTGATTGACCCGTGAGCCCAGCGAACACCCATAAGAATCAACCGTTTTGGCGTGTGTTTTTGAATTTCAAAAACCATGACAAAAAACAGATTGGCACACAAAAACCCTTTATATTAAAAGGCCTTTTTCAAGAAACTTTCCACTAGTATACCTTCTAAGTGTTACTTCGAATGTTTGGGAGCTTTGTCTTAAAGTTCGAAGTATAATCAATAGTTTTTTTCTGGAGGTAATGGTTTCATAATGTCTCTGGTCTAGAATCAAAAGACAGTATGGTATTAACTCCGTTTCTATTGCGCCTTCCTCTCTATACCAATACCCACAATTTAAGCATAGGTAACTGCTGTATAGTGAGTCGTTGTCTTCTAGTGCATTGGTCGATGGGCAAGTCTTACATTTCATAGTTAAAGCTTTAAGATTGAACATTTATTTTGGGCAATAACAAACGAAGTAGCCGTTGTGCGCAAATTGGAGATTTCAAAAATTGGAGGTGCCTTGGGAGGTTCCGATTTTGGAAATACTATTTTGCAAAAGCATAAGACATACGAGTTAACTTGACCCTACAATAGTCTGTTCAATAAAAAGTAATTGTTAATGATTAATAGGGTAACGCTACATCTAGCCATGCATCATAAGCGGTCTTACTCATTTCACTTATGGCCACACCGCACCATTCTATCCAGTATCCGTTTTCTTCCTCTTGAAGTGTTGCTGTTGGAAAATCTTGAAGAACGATATCCCTTATTGCATTGTAGGCTTTTTGTTTTTCGTTTTTATCTTCTAGTTTGTAAAAGTTCAGCATGTCTGTTTTTTTTAGATGCCATTACTTTTAAAACTTCAAATGAATAAGCAGGGAAAAATCGTGGAGGGCTCCCCTAAAGGAGGGAAACCCTATTTTTATTTGTGTTTCATTTAAAGTTTTTGCCTTTGCATCCTATAATAAAACCGATGTGCTTTTACAAAAACCGCATTACAAAAACTTGCATTGTAAAAAGCTACTACCCTTGCCGTATGAGCATAAAAAAAGTCCGCAGACCTAATGGCCTACGGACTGGTTATTTTGATTTATTAAATTACTACTTCTGGACTTGTTTTCCTTCTAGCTCAGCAATCCTAGCTTCTAGCTTTTTCTCTCTAGCGCTTCTTATTTCAGCATAAGCCGTTTCGATGGGTTCCATCTCCTTATTACAATACCCTCTAAGGGCTACATAAACCGCATTATTAGTCCGATTATTATTGTGATTTGATTCTCCAAAGTATACATTTTTAACAAGTAGCATACGCACCAGTTTGTCAAAAGTCTCTTTCTTAAAATTCTTTTTAAAGAGTTCAACGGTCCTTGCCTCAGATTTCGCATTATTCTTTCCAAAGAATCCTGAGAATTTTCTACTGCCCTCATATTGCCCTATTTCGTTCTGATACATCCAGATACTAAAGGCAACCATTTCATCTACGCTAAGTGCTTTCTTTGTGTCTATATAATCGGTTTCTCGAATGGCTTCAATAACTTCTTCGAACTGCTTGTTGTCTTCAAGGTGCTTTTTTCGGTCTTCTCTAGCGTTGATTTTCTGCACTTGCTCTGTAGGTGTACAGTCCTCCATTTTCTTCTTTTTAAGAGGTATTACTTTGTCCTTGTCCTCTGAAGTGTTTTTACCGACCATAATCATAAGAACCTCTTTGGTTTTATAGGTTCGAGTATTTAATTTCAATCCTATTTTATAGCCCTTACTCGGTGCTTCTTTAAATTCCTGAAGCTCTTCATCGTACTGTTCCATGTCTCCTTTAAATTCCTCCTGAAGCTGTTTCTCGCTAAGTTCTCGCCATTCATTTTCCTTTCTAATTTCGGCAATGGTAGGTTTAATCGGATTTTCCATTTCGTAAACATCATCCATATGAAAAGGTATCAACCCGTTTTCTTTCAGTATCGAGAAAATCAACTGGTTTCCTTCGCTCTCTTTTTGATACCTGTAAAAATCGGCCACTAGCAGCTTATCTTCTTTTTTCGCTTGGTCTATAGTAATTAAAAGCGCTTTAGATTTCTTCGAACTAAAACAGCTAGACTTGGTACAGATTTGTTTATCGTCACCGAAAAGGCTGCCTTGATTTACCGAATTGAATGGACATAGTATACATGCTCCAGCTTTGGGTATTAGTTTTTCATCCGTTAGGTCAAAGGGCGCATCCTGCAGGTCGAACATTTTGTTTTTCAGGGCATGGCTTATGTAATGTGCCTTGAAATTTTCACCCATCCCTTCAAGAAACACTTTTTGGTCTTCTTCAGGAAATACGGCAATGGTAATGGCCATGGAAAGTGTCATCTCCTTATTTCTTACAAAGGGTCTAAATCCGGCTATCAGATTGGCCAGTTTGATACGTCCATAAATGAACTTTACGGTTCTTCCGATACGAGTGGCAATCTCTTCAGCTGCATACTTTTCCAAAAGCATAGCTATCGCCTCAGCTTCTTCTATGGGTTCAACATCTTGTCGTTGTAGGTTCTCAATTATTTGCACCTCGGAGATTATGTTACTATCGAAATCACGAACGATGCAGGGTATAGTTTTACGTTTTGCAAGTTTACTTGCACGATACCGGCGCTCACCCATAACTATGATATGTCCTTTGGACGAAGGTCTAACAGTAATAGGCTGTAAAACCCCCATGACCTCGATATTATCTGCAAGCAATTGTAGACTTTTTTCATTAAAGGTCTTACGAGGTTGCTTAGGGTCTGGCTTAATAGCCGAAATGTTGAGTTGTTGAACTGTTTGTTCTTTTTGTACTTCCATAATGATAAATGATTTTAGTTAATAAATATTTGTGCGGACTCAAAACGGAAGACAAAATTTTGGAGTGGTATAGGAAACGGAATTAAAAGGGAGCAGCGACCGGTTCATCCGTCCCTTATCCGATAAACATTTTGCGAGTTTATTTTAGTGCAATATTGATTCACCCCTCCCCACTCCTACTCTATTTTTTTTAGAAATAGGTTCATTGCGGATATGTCAACACCCCTCCATCAAATATTTAGAATCAGGTATCATAGTACTAAGGAGATAAAGCATAAAAAAACCTCTCTTTCGAGAGGTTCATTTTTTGAAGAGAAAAAGTCTATTTAGACTTTGCTTTTGCCTTTTTCTCAATTGGAAAGAGATTCATCCAAACTTCGCCGTCTTTGTTTGCTAATGGAAGGGCATTAAATTTCATTGATTCGTAGCCTTCTTCGCTTTCAAAAACAACTCCAATTTCTATGTAGGTGTTTTTCTTTTCACCTGCATCGTTTGTGTAACTTCCTGTTTTCTGCATTACTCTTTTTGTTGCTGTACTACTCATAATTTTTGTTTTTATGTTAAACATTATTTATACACTTTTAAAAAGATGCGTCAGGGCCAAATGCACCGAAGACATAAGCTTGCGAGCCTAGCAAAAAAAATTAGAAGCGCAGCGCACTCATTTATTTTGTGTTTTCGAAAAG